>PJTT01000269.1_pt1 | contig 62616 bp, 55 predicted proteins | sample 1512261 | NCBI WGS metagenome assembly PJTT01 (sample SAMN08177685, study PRJNA422409) | Soil metagenome, whole genome shotgun sequencing project. | isolation source: Soil (2) enriched on wood chips | place: USA: Madison | collected 2015-01-15 | reverse complement strand
TTTTTTGTCGGGGTGGCAGGATTCGAACCTACGACCTCCACATCCCAAATGTGGCGCGATACCGGGCTACGCTACACCCCGAAAAGGTATCACCTTTGTTTTGTGTGGCACAAATATACGGCATATTTTATTCATGTCAAGCTTTTTTTCACGCCACCTTGCTAAAGAGTTCATTGATTGAGAGATAAATTACCGAACAGGGGCAGCGACAAAAAGATGGGACTAATAAAAAAAGTAAAATTCATCTGCATTATATATTTATTTTCACTACCTTTGCACGCACTTGTAAAAGAGTGCGAAGATTATTTGAAAAGTATTTTTTTATTTTAAAAAAAAGCTGTAATATTGCAGTCCGATTTTTACAGGATATAAATCGTTAATAATTACTCAAAATCATGGATTTAGTAAAATTTGTAGAAGAACAAGCGGTAGTAAAAAATGAAAACCCCGCTTTCAAAGCCGGAGATACCATCAGCGTTCATTATAAAATTCGCGAAGGAAATAAAGAGCGTGTTCAGGTGTACCAAGGTGTAGTTATCCAGTTAAACAGCGAAGGTGCTAACGCTACTTTTACCGTTCGTAAAATGTCTAACGGTGTAGGTGTTGAACGTATTTTCCCTGTAAACTCGCCAAACATTCAAAAAATCGAAGTTAATAGCTACGGTAAAGTGCGTCGTGCAAAATTATTCTATTTGCGTGGCCTTACTGGTAAAGCTGCTCGTATCAAAACGAGACGCGTTTAATTCCGCTAACTTCTTCAAACATACGAGAAAGCTTCTATTCGACATAGAAGCTTTTTTTATGCCTTTGCTCCAGCACTACCGAGCTGCCACCTAACAATTAATAGCCGATTAAAGCAGATTGCCATCAATACAAAATTTATGTTACATTAGCTTTCTATAGGCGTAATTACGTATTTTCAGCCTCGAAAATGATGAAACACTTACTGCCCGCGCTCAGCATCGCTTTTATATGCTCCCTATCCAGCTTATCGGCTCAAACACCGGATCAAGTACAATATATGCAGTCGGTCCCAAAAGTATATGCCGCAACCAAGATCAACAGCCCCATCCACATCGATGGCAAGCCCGACGAGGCCGCTTGGCAACAGGCAGCCTGGAGTAACGCCTTCGTTGATATCGAGGGCGAACATAAAAAAGCACCCGCATACCAAAGCAAGATCAAAATGCTATGGGACGAGGAACACCTATATATATATGCGCAACTCGAAGAACCACATGTGTGGGGAGACATCAGTAAGCACGACGCCATCATTTACCACAACAACGACTTTGAGGTATTCGTGAAGCCTTTTGACGACCAAGCCCTGTACTATGAAATCGAGGTCAATGCGCTGAATACCATTATGGATCTGATGATGCCCAAAGCCTACCGCTTGGGAGGCGATGCGATGATGCACTGGGATGTCAAGGGCCTACAATCGGCCGTGCATGTCGAAGGCACCATCAATGATGCCACGGACAGCGACAAGTACTGGGCCGTCGAGATGGCTATCCCCTTTCGCTCGCTAACCAGCTACGCGCGCAAAGCAACGCCGGCTCCCAACAGCTACTGGCGCATCAATTTTTCGCGTGTACAATGGCAACATGAAGTCCAAGATCAAACCTACCAACGCAAAAAAGAAGGCAATAAGTTCATCCCGGAAGATAACTGGGTATGGTCACCGATAGGTGTGGTCAATATGCACCATCCCGAACGCTGGGGCTTCATCAAGTTTGTGGAAGCGGAAGAGCGAAATCCCGCATTGCCAGCGACATTCGCCCTAGAGAAAGCCGCTTGGAACATCTTCTACCTGCAGCAGGCCTACCAACGACAGAACAAACAGTTTGCAGATAAGATATCCCTGCTACCCTCCTACAATAAGATTCTACAGGCGGAAAACAGCAAATTACAGCATTCGTTTTTATTGAACAAAGCTAAATCCTTTTATAAACTTACGTTAACGGATCCTGCGACGCAAAACACCGTCACATTGGATAGTCACGGAAATTACCACATACACCATGAATAGCAGAAGAAACTTCCTCAAAGCCGCAGGCCTGAGCTTGGCCGCGCTTCAAGTGGGCAGCAAAACACTGCATGCAGCAACGCAGCAAACCCCACTCCCCCTTTTATTTGATGTCTGGCTCTGGACCCGTCCTAACGAGAAAGACAGCGAGGCGCAATTAAAAAAAAGATACAAAGAATACCGAGAGGCAGGCATCCGCGGTATCTTCTTTGAAGATTATCACCCACGCCACTTCCAGATAGCGAAAGAACATGGACTAGAAACACACCGTTGGATGTGGACAATGAACCGCGGCGAGAAAGATCTACTTGCCCAACATCCCGAGTATTACGCGGTAAGCCGCTCAGGGAAATCGTGCGCTACCAATCCACCATACGTGGGCTATTATCGCTTCCTTTGCCCATCGCATCCCGATGTGCCGAAATATCTTGAGGAGAAAGCACGCGAGCAGTTGGCCAAGGAGGATGTCGACGGACTACACCTCGACTACATTCGCTACCCCGACGTGGTCTTACCCGTCAATCTCTGGCAAAACTACAACCTCGATCAATCTACGGAATTGGCGGATTACGATTTCTGCTACAGCGAATTCAGCAAAGCCGCATTCCTAAAAGAAACAGGCATCGATATCGACAAGGTCGAACGTCCGGAACAAAGCCTTTCCTGGCGCTCGTTCCGTTATGGACAGATCACCAAGATCGTGAACCGCATATGCACAGCGGCCGAGGAATATAAGAAACCGGTCACCGCAGCCGTATTCCCGACGCCGGATCTGGCACGCAGAATCGTGCGTCAAGACTGGCCGAGCTGGAACCTCTCCGGCGTGTTCCCGATGATATACCATGGTTTTTACAAGGAACCGATCCATTGGATAGGCACGGCCGTAGCCGAAGGCGTACAAAGCCTGAAAGGCAAATATCCCTTATACGCAGGGCTCTACCTGCCGGACTTCAAAAACCACGACGAGCTTAAAGCAGGTATTCTGCTCGCCAAGGATAATGGTGCCGCCGGTGTTTCCCTTTTTGGTGAAGCCGATTTCGACGCCGCCACGATCCAGTTGTTGCGCGCACTGAAATAGCCCACTTTTCCGCAAAATGCTAAACATAAGCATCTTGCGGAAAAACTACAACGAACCATGCAGCAAAACCGACGAACCACGCCCACAGATAAACAATTTTTAAATTTCGGTTAGTCTCCAAAAAAACCTATCTTTGTATCCCGTACATAAAGCAGATTTAGGGTCCTTATTTTGACCCAAAATAGTTGAAATTCCATTATTGCTATGAGTAAATATATCTTCGTTACGGGCGGCGTAACCTCGTCGTTGGGAAAGGGCATTGTTGCGGCATCGCTTGCCAAACTTCTTCAAGCTCGCGGTTTTAAAGTAACCATCCAAAAGTTTGACCCTTACATCAACATCGATCCAGGAACATTAAACCCTTACGAACACGGCGAGTGCTATGTAACCGAAGATGGCGCAGAAACGGATCTGGATCTTGGACATTACGAACGTTTCCTTAATGTAGCCACTTCTCAAGCAAACAATGTCACCACTGGACGTATTTATCAACATGTGATTGAGCAGGAACGTGCTGGCGCCTATCTGGGAAAAACGGTACAGGTTGTTCCGCACATCACCGACGAAATCAAGCGACGCATGCAGCTACTTGGGCAAACTGGCGAGTATGACATCGTCATTACAGAGCTGGGCGGAACCGTGGGTGATATAGAATCACTGCCTTTCATAGAAGCGGTGAGACAACTACGTTGGGAACTGGGCAACAGCGACTCCCTAGTGATCCACCTGACCTTGGTGCCCTATCTTGCTGCCGCCGGTGAACTCAAAACAAAACCTACGCAACATTCGGTAAAAACCCTATTGGAATATGGTATCCAACCCGACATTTTGGTATGCCGTACCGAGCATAAATTAAACCAAGACATCCGTAAGAAACTTGCACAATTCTGTAATGTAAACATCAATGCCGTAGTGGAATCCATCGATGCCCCTACGATCTATGATGTTCCGCTGAACATGCTACGCGAGCAATTGGATAAAACGGCCTTGACCAAGCTTAAATTGTCGACGAAACAAGAGCCGGATCTAGAAAGCTGGAAAGCGTTCTTGGGCAAGCTTAAAAACCCAACAAACGAGGTGCAGATTGGACTTGTCGGCAAATACGTGGAGCTACCCGATGCCTATAAATCCATCACCGAAGCCTTTATCCATGCCGGAGCGATCAACGAAACGAAGGTCAAAGTAAAGTATATTGCTGCCGAAAGCGTCAACAATGAAAACGTGCAGGAGAAATTGAAGGATCTGCACGGTGTATTGGTTGCTCCGGGCTTTGGCGAACGCGGATTGGAAGGAAAGCTTGCTGCCATACAATATGTGCGCGAAAACAAAATCCCATTCTTCGGTATATGTTTGGGTATGCAATGTTCGGTTATCGAATTTGGTAGAAACGTGCTCGGCCTCAAAGGCGCAAACAGTTTTGAAATGGACGAGAAGACCGCGCACCCGGTGATCAACCTGATGGAAGAACAGAAGACCATTAAGAATATGGGCGGAACAATGCGCTTGGGCGCCTACGATTGCGAAATCAAAAAAGGATCCAAAGCATTTGGTGTTTATGGCAAGTCGAAGATCTCCGAAAGACACAGACATCGCTATGAATTCAACAATGCTTACCTTAAACAATATGAAGAGGCAGGTATGGTCGCTTCAGGCATCAACCCCAAGACGGGCTTAGTGGAAATTGTGGAGCTAAAAAACCATCCTTTCTTCGTGGCAGGACAATTTCACCCAGAATTAAAGTCTACGGTAGCAAATCCTCACCCACTTTTTGTTAGCTTTGTAGCCGCTTCTTTAGCCAATAAAAAAGGCTAACGACTGGCATTGTAAGAATTTGAAAATTAAAATAGTAAAAATGGATAGAAATACCCTGATTGGATTAGTATTGATTTTTGGAATTTTGGCGGGCTCATTTTATTTAATGAAGCCTTCAGAACAAGAATTAAAACAGGAGCAAAAGCTCCAGGATTCAATTAAAAGAGCCAAAGAAGGATTAACGCCCTTGGCCGACACCTTAAAGGCCAATACACCTACCGTCATTGACTCGTCTGCCGTGCTTGGCCAGCCATTTGGCGCTGGACGCTTGGGCCAAGAGCAAGTGTTGACTTTGGAAAACGAAAAAATAATCGCCAAAATCAGTTCTAAGGGCGGGCAAATAAAATCAGTGCAGCTAAAAGGGCAAACGAACTTCGACGGCAAGCCCTTGATGGTATTGGAAGAAAACTACAACAACTTCGGTTTTGTTTTTAAGGCCAATGGTGAAAACATCAACACCAGCAACCTTAATTTTACTCCACAGGCCAACAGTGTATCCGTAAGCGGTGAAAATGCGCAATCCATCAGTTTCCGATTGAACTACAGCGATACGCAATACTTGGAGTACACCTACTCGATCAAAGGCAACGAATACAGCTTGGGGCTGGATGTGAAAGCCGTGGGTATCCAAAACCTCATGGATGTCAAAACCAGATCCATTGCCCTAAACTGGGAAAGTACCCTGCTCCAAAAAGAGCTTAACGGCAAATCGGAACGCGAAAAGTCGACGATCTTCTTTAAAGAAGTAGCGGGCAATGTAGACCATCTTTCAGAGAGCAGCGACGATAAAGAAAAACTGGAAGAAAAAGTTAACTGGATTGCTTTCAAACAGCATTTCTTCTCGGCGGTATTGACATCGAACCAACCTTTATCCAATACGGAATTGGCCGTCAACTCGGATACCAATCCGCAAATTGTCAAACACTATAAAGCTACGGCCGACCTAGAATTTGCTGCGCAAAAAGACAACCAGTATTCTTTTAACTTCTTCTTTGGACCAAACCAATACAAAGTATTGAAGGCACAAGGAAATGATTTCCAACATATCATCAACATGGGATGGGGACCAATGGGTTGGATCAATAAATTCATCACCGTGCCTATCTTCGATTTCCTTGATGGGTTTGCATTGAGCTACGGAATTATCATCTTGATCTTAACTATATTCCTAAAAGGTGTACTGTTCCCGTTGACATATAAATCCTACCAGTCGATGGCCAAGATGCGCGTATTGAAGCCACAACTGGATGAAATCAAAGAAAAAGTGGGCGAAGATAATCCCATGCTTTTGCAACAGGAGCAGATGAAGCTCTACAAACAAGCCGGTGTAAATCCATTGGGCGGATGTCTACCCTTGGTGCTACAGATGCCGTTCACGCTTGCCTTTTTCTTCTTCTTCCCCAACTTATTCGAACTACGTGGTGAAAGCTTCCTGTGGATCAAAGATTTGTCTACCTACGATGCGGCAATTACATTTCCAGCGATCTTTGGCATCAACCACATCTCTTTGATGTGTGTGTTGATGACCTTGACCACGCTATTGACGACTTGGTACAACAACTCCACCTCGGGTGCAGCAAACAACCAAATGAAATACATTGGTTATATCATGCCGTTGATCTTCTTCTTCGTATTGAACAACTTCCCTGCGGGTTTGAACTATTACTACTTCCTTGCAGCAGTTTTCACTTTCTTGACGCAGGTACTTATTCGTCAATTTGTTGACGACGAAAAGATCCTCGCAAAAATCGAATCAAACAAAAAGAACCCTAAAGTGCAGAAAAAATCATCATTCCAACAAAAGATGGAAGAGATGATGCGCCAACAGCAAGCCACACAGCAGAAGAAAAAATAAAACTGCAGACGGATAAACAAGAAGAGCTCGGAAATTTCCGAGCTCTTCTTGTTTACAACAACCTAACTTTATTGCTGTCCTTATGGAGCAGGTTTCTCAAACCCGTCCTTTGTTGCTTTTTGTGCCATTTCATCTACACGCTTTTGCGTATCAGGGTGGGATGAGAAAAGCTTCTTGGTCAAGCCGCCCTCTGATGCTCCACCAGATAGTTCTACCAAGCGCTCGAAGGCCATGGACATATACCAAGGGTTCACTTTGTTATCTTTCAAAAATTGATAACCATAAGCGTCTGCCGCACTCTCCTGCTTGCGGGAGAAGCTCATATTTGCTACTTGCTCGCCCAGTTCGCCCAACTGCGAATCCGATAACGTAGCAGCTGCACCTCCCTGAGAAGAAACACCATCTTTCAATGCTGAGGTCATCAATGCAGACTTAAAGGCATCGCGCGAGTCCGTATTTTTCACATGCCCGATCTCATGGCCTATCACCCCCAACACCTCATTGTCGCTCATGGTCTGCATGAGACCCGCACATACGCGCACGCTTCCATCCGCACAAGCGAAAGCATTCACATCCTTTACCAAATAAACTTTGTAATTCAAGTTCAGTCCATCGTAATGCTGCAGATTCGCCGTCAATTTTTTGAGGCGGATAGCGAATTCATCGTCTTCAGGCGCCACCGGGTTATTTTGATCCATCCACTCGACGTACTCTTTTGTGTAGGCAATAACATCCTCATTCGATAGCGTCACCGCCTTAACGGCTTTTGCTGCTGCGCCAACTGATTTGGTGTTAATTTTGATTTGCGCAAAAGAGGCTGAGCTCATGAGGAGCACAGAAGCGCTTAATAAAATCTGTTTGGTAATCATGTTACTATTTTTTCTAAAACATCAGGTTACTTACTCATTATTCGGTAACAAATATGATACCAACCAAGGCTATCACAGATACATAAACCCAAAACCCTTTGCTCTATTATACAAAAGCACTGAATCCTGTTATGCTCCGTCCCACGATAAGTGAATTGATCTCTTTCGTGCCTTCATAAGAATAGATAGCTTCCGCATCGGCCAGAAAACGGGCAACATTATATTCTAAAAGAATACCGTTACCCCCCATTACCTCACGCGCGCGTGAAACAATATCCCGGGTACGCAGCGTACAAAACACCTTCGCCAAAGAGGCGTGCTCGTCCTTGAGCTTGCCTTCGTCCTGCAGCTCCGAGAGGCGGAATACTAAGGTTTGCATCGCCGTCAAATTGGAGAGCATCTCCACGAGATGATTTTGGATAAGCTGAAAAGAAGCAATGGGTTTTCCAAACTGCTTACGTTGTAAGGTGTACGCCAGCGCATTCTCGTAGGCCCCACGAGCGCATCCCACCGCCATCCAGGCCACACCGGCACGCGTCATTTGCAGCACCTTCGCCGTATCCTTGAAGCTATTTGCCTCCGGCAAACGATCTCCTTCAGGAATAAGGCATTCCGTCAATGTAATCAGACCATTCTGCACGATGCGGAGCGCCATCTTCCCTTTTATCTTTTCCACGGCAAAGCCCGGATTTTCCTTGCGCACGATAAAGCCCTTGACCTGCCCATCATCTAGATCGCGTGCCCAAATGATGGTGATATCGGAAAAGGTGGAGTTGCCGATCCACTTCTTTTGTCCGTTAAGAACCCAACCCTCGGCCGTTTTTTTACAGGTGGTGGTCAAACCTCCTGCCGTGGCGGACCCTACTTCCGGCTCGGTCAACCCAAACGCACCGATCGTTTCTAAACGCTGCATTTTCGGAAGCCACTCCTGCTTTTGCTCCTCCGAACCGCACATGTAGATCGATCCCATGGCCAAACCACTCTGCACGCCTAAAAATGTCGCTATAGACGGATCTATACGACCAAACTCAGCAGCAATAATGCCGTCCATCAGGGAGGATCCACCCGCACAACCATAGCCTTCATATACATAGCCGCATACATTCAGCGCAGCCAACTTCGGAATGATTTCAAAGGGAAATTCGTCGTGCAACCAATATTTGTTGACGATAGGCTTGATCTCTGTTTCCAAAAAATCACGCACCCGAAGTTGCAGTGCCCGATCTTCTGGTGAAAGCTTGGCCTCCACGGCATAAAAATCGGCATCGATGGGGGGCGCCTCTCGTTTCTTGCCCGAGCTGGTCAGCATCTTCATCAAACCCTTCAACTGATTATCTTCCATCTTAGAAACGGCCTTCATAACAGCTGGCAAATCAACCTTCTGCGAAAGCTTCTCGATCTGCTCTAAATCGACAGAACGCAATAACTGAATAATATTTTTGAGCTTCTTTATCATGGTTTAACACGGTATTATATATAGTTGTAACATTTTTTTTATGAAAATTGTTTTTTATTGTTGCAATTCAGTAAAACAGTCTTATATTTGCCCCGGCTTTCAGCAAAAGAATATAAGCTAAAGAAGTGAAAACCAAAGCGTTCAACTTTTTTTTATTTTTTTTCTGAAAGTAGGGTTACCTTTTTAGGTTACCGGTATAAAAGGATAAATAAACAAATTTGTTTCAATTAAAATAGAAGATTAAAAGATGAAAAATTTATTCAAATTCGGATTTTTAGGTTTAGCTTTAACTATCGCTTTCGCTGCTTGTGGTGGTGCAGAAACTAAATCAGAAGAAGCTGCTGATTCTTTGGCTACTGAAGTTCAGAACTCTACTGACTCTGTTGCTGATTCTTTGAACAACGTTGCTGATTCAGTAAAATCTACTGGTGATTCAATCGCTGATTCTTTGAAAAACGTTCAGTAATCCGAACCGTATTTAAAGATACTTTAAAACCCGCACCATGGTGCGGGTTTTTCTTTTTATACAGCTATTCTGCCCTCCTTATCCACGAGTTTTCTTATTTTTGTCAAATGCTACGGCGCAGCGTTTCAACAGCGTTGCAGAAATAGCCCTAGATAGTTATATTTTTATTTTCATTTTGATCATGAGTTTATCGCCTTTAACCGCTGTCACGCCTATCGACGGACGCTACTATAACGCCACCAGCGATCTTTCTGCCTACTTCTCAGAATTCGCATTGATTAGATACCGCGTGCTTGTCGAGGTAGAATATTTTATTGCGCTTTCCCAATCGGGCATTCCCCAACTGGCACACTTCGATGGATCGCTCAACGCGCGACTACGCCAAATCTATCAAAATTTCACCATCGAAGATGCACAATGGATCAAGGATAAGGAGAAGATCACCAACCACGATGTGAAAGCCGTTGAGTATTTCCTGAAGCACGAATTCGAAAAGCTTGGATTACATGATTCCTTGGAGTTTATCCATTTTGGATTGACCTCCCAAGACATCAATAACACGGCTATTCCTTACTCTTGGAAAGAAGCTTTCCAAAACGTGTATCTTCCGCAAATCGAAGAGCTCTTGACAGAATTGAAAGGTCTTTCTTCCCAGTGGACAGCCATCCCTATGCTTGCGCGCACGCACGGACAGCCAGCCTCACCGACCCGCTTGGGTAAAGAGGTGAACGTATTCATCGAGCGTATAGAGAAACAACTGGATGGACTAAAGCAAGTTCCCTACTCGGCCAAATTTGGTGGCGCCACCGGCAATTTCAACGCCCACCATGTAGCCTACCCGGAAACAGACTGGGTATCTTTTGGGAATGCATTTGTCAATGAAGCGTTGGGATTATCGCGTTCACAGACCACTACCCAAATCGAACATTACGATAATTTTGCAGCAAGCTGTGATGGCTTCAAACGCATCAACAACATCTTGATCGACCTTTGTCGTGACATGTGGACCTATATATCCATGGAATATTTCAAACAGAAGATCACTGCTGGACAAATCGGCTCCTCGGCCATGCCTCATAAGGTGAACCCGATCGACTTTGAAAATGCAGAAGGCAATTTAGGCTTGGCCAACGCACTCTTTGAACATTTGGCAGCTAAACTTCCCATCTCGCGTCTACAGCGCGATCTAACGGATTCTACGGTGCTCCGAAATATCGGCGTCCCATTTGCACACACGCTTATCGCCATCAAATCCGCTCTGCGTGGATTGCGTAAACTCATCCTGAATGAGGCTGCTTTGCAAGCTGATTTGGAAAACAACTGGGCCGTTGTGGCCGAAGCCATACAAACCATTCTTCGTCGCGAGGGATACCCTAAGCCTTATGAAGCACTGAAAGACCTCACACGAACCAATACCCATGTCACCCAAGAGACCATTGCGCAATTTGTGGACGGTCTAAACGTATCAGAAGCTATCAAAAACGAAATAAAGGCCATATCGCCAAGCAACTACACTGGTGTAAGCCTGTAAGCTTTGACGTGAAGATGACCAGCAACAGCTACTTTTGATTTATATTTGTTCATTATATAAGAAAACATGGCAACGATCAACGTATATACAGAATCCACTCCCAACCCTTCTACCATGAAGTTTTTGGTCAACAAGCTGTTGATCAATGGAAGTTTGGATTACCCCAATAAAGAGAAAGCGCAAGAATCCGATTTCGCAAGAGAGCTGTTCAAGTTCAACTTCGTGGAGGGTGTATTTTTTGCAAGCAACTTTGTCACGATCACGAAGACCGAAGGTGTAGAATGGTCGGATATCGAGCCCCTATTAAAAGATTTTGTCAAAGGAGCCGTAGAGTCCGAGTTATCGGTGAAGCCCGTAGAGCACTCTGAAGACGTCAATTTTGAAGGTACCGAAGTAGAAGTAAAAATCCAACAGGTACTGCACGATTACGTTCGCCCAGCCGTTGAACAAGACGGTGGAGCAATAGCCTACAAAGCCTTCGAAAATGGTATTGTTACCGTGGAGTTACGCGGTTCATGCAGCGGATGTCCATCGTCGACCATTACGTTGAAAGCCGGAATTGAAGGTTTATTGAAGCGTATGGTCCCCGAAGTGGAAGAAGTTGTCGCCGAAGCGATGTAATTTTTAACGCTATTCATAAGAGAAAGGAAGACTTGGTCTTCCTTTTTTGTGCTACACTAATTCGTTTTACCTCCTCTCCAATCCTAAGACAGGTTGAACTATATTTATGCAACCCTTCCCCAAAAGCGCATCCAAAGCATTGTTTTTCCTATTTTAGTACGCTTTTTTTGCCCACTACACCACTAAAAATCATTACCTTTACGATTAAAATAATCGAAATATTATATTAAAAAATGAGTGCAGATATCAACAAACTTGAACAAATCGCTTCACAAGTAAGACGCGACATCGTTCGTATGGTACATGCTTGTCAGTCTGGTCACCCAGGAGGCTCGCTCGGTTGTACAGATTACTTCGTAGCCCTTTACTTCCATGCAATGAAACATGACCCAAGCTTCAACATGAATGGTGTAAATGAAGATTTATTCTTCCTGTCGAACGGTCACATTTCACCTGTTTTCTACAGTACCTTGGCGCGTGCAGGTTACTTCCCAGCGAGCGAATTGAGTACCTTTAGAAAAATAGATTCTAGACTACAGGGACACCCGACTACCCACGAACATCTTCCAGGTATCCGTATCGCTTCTGGTTCATTAGGACAAGGCTTATCTGTTTCCATTGGTGCTGCTCAGGCAAAAAAACTAAATAAGGATAACAGCTTAGTATACGTATTGATGGGCGATGGTGAATTGCAGGAAGGCCAAGTTTGGGAAGCTGCACTCTATGCGCCGCACAACAAAATTGACAACCTGATCGCTGCCGTAGATTACAACGGTGCACAGATCGACGGTTCCACCGAGCAAGTATTATCGCTGGGTAACCTACGTGCGAAATGGGAAGCCTTTGGTTGGGATGTACTCGACGTAGAAAAAGGAAATGATATGGCATCGGTCGTCCAAGGACTTGAAGAGGCTAAATCTCGCACAGGAAAAGGAAAGCCGGTTGTTATTTTATTGCATACCGAAATGGGTAACGGTGTCGATTACATGATGGGATCGCATAAATGGCACGGTGTGGCTCCTAACGACGAGCAGTTGGAGTTGGCGCTAAATCAATTGCCTAGAACCATCGGAGATTATTAATCAGATATTAGATCCTAGTACCCGTTGGTAGGCGTTGTTTTCTCTACACATGCCTATTGTATGACGATGTACTAATCAATGCTACAAGAATGAAAAAATACACATATACTGAATCAAAAGATACCCGTTCAGGTTTCGGCGCAGGATTATTGGAAGCCGGAAAACAAAATGAAAATGTGGTTGCCCTGTGTGCCGACCTTATCGGCTCACTAAAAATGAACGATTTCATCAAAGAATTTCCTGAACGCTTTTTCCAAATTGGTATCGCTGAAGCGAACATGATGGGCATTGCAGCTGGTTTGACCATTGGTGGAAAGATCCCGTTTACAGGTACCTTTGCCAACTTCTCTACGGGTCGCGTTTACGATCAGATTCGTCAATCCATTGCCTACTCCGACAAAAACGTAAAGATCTGTGCTTCGCACGCCGGCCTTACGCTCGGTGAAGATGGTGCTACCCACCAGATATTGGAAGATATCGGGCTCATGAAAATGCTTCCGGGCATGACCGTGATCAACCCTTGCGATTTCAACCAAACGAAAGCGGCGACCATCGCTATTTCAAAATATGAAGGCCCAGTTTACCTCAGGTTCGGACGCCCTGTTGTGCCTAACTTTACACCAGCAGACCAAACATTTGAAATTGGTAAAGCCGTGCTATTGAACGAAGGTACCGACGTGACGATCATTGCTACGGGACACCTAGTATGGGAAGCGATCCAAGCAGGTGAAGAACTGGAAAAACTAGGTATCAATGCCGAAATTATCAATATCCACACCATCAAACCGCTGGACGAAGAAGCTGTGTTGAAATCAATTACCAAAACAGGCTGTGTCGTTACCGCTGAAGAACACAATAGACTAGGCGGTTTGGGCGATAGCGTGGCACAGTTATTGGCGACAAAAAAACCGACTCCGCAAGAGTTTGTGGCCGTAAACGATAGCTTCGGCGAATCGGGAACACCAGCTCAGCTTATGGAAAAATATGGCCTAAACGCTAGCTCCATCGTTGCTGCAGCGCGTAAAGTAATCGCTAGAAAATAATAGTTTAAAGAATAAATGGAAGACGCCTTAATCATATCAAAATTTGCTGATGAACGCACACGCGAAGAGGCGTTTGGCTATTTACTTCAAAAATACCAACAAAAAATATACTGGCACGTTCGCCGCATGGTGATCGACCACGATGATGCGGACGATGTGGTGCAAGATATATTTATCAAGGTGTGGCGCAACTTGGAGAAATTCAGGGAGGATGCGCAGCTCTATACGTGGCTATATCGTATTGCAACCAACGAGTGCATCACCTTTTTAAATAAGAAAAAACAGAAGCAGAACCTGTCGTTAGATGACGACAGTTCTGCTTATTTAGCCGATACTCTAGCGGAAGGCAGTTATTTCAACGGCGACAAGGCGCAAATGAAACTGCAGCAGGCCTTGCTCACGTTGCCCGAAAAACAACGGTTGGTATTTAACATGAAGTATTTTGAGGATCTGAAGTACGACGAGATTTCCGAAATCCTCGGCACAAGTGTTGGTGCCCTAAAAGCATCCTACCATTTGGCCGTCAAAAAAATAGAAAACTTTTTTTCTTCGAATGATTAAACCTTTGTCGCATTTGCTACTCTAAAAATAGACTATGAAGGAAAATAACACATATCATGAGGGAATGGAAGGCGCAAATCTACCGGAATCTTTACGTGTAAATCCTTTTTCAGTACCTACGGACTATTTTGAAACGCTAACATCCACGATCACGGCGCAGATAGGACTAGAAGGAAAAGTACCTCCGGAAGCGCATGCATTCTCGGTGCCCGATGCTTACTTCGGACAACTGACCGAGCGTATTACTGCCCAAGTAGCGCTCGCCAAGCCCGATGAAGAAACGCAGTCTTGGAGCACCCCGGAAGGTTATTTCGAAACACTCCAGGACACTATTCAATCCCGTATCAAAGTAGAAACAATAGTTCAGCAGCAGAAAAGCTTTGTTGCACCTGCAGGTTATTTCGAATCCTTGGGTGAACGTATACAGGGGAAAGTTTTTGAAGACAACTTACGCAATATAGTAGCTGCGGATGGCTTTTCAGTACCTACACTGTATTTTGAAAAACTTACAGCAAACATCACCGCGAAAGTAAAGGCTACTTCTTCAAAAACGGTTGTGGAAGATAAGCCCGTCCGCCGTTTGCATGCACAACGATGGATACAGTATGCCGCTGCGGCCTGTGTAGCAACGGTTCTAGGTACGGCTTCTTACAATGCTGTGATAGAACACAATGAGGTTGATGTTACCGAAACACATCTAGCCGCCATTGAAGAAGAGGAAATTGTCAATTACCTCACATCATCCAAAGGCAATGACGATTTGTTCTATATCATGGAATATATCTATCAGCCTGCAGAGTCGGAAGGCGTTTGCAGTAAGATAAAGGAAGATGATATTGAAGACTATTTAAATTACACGCTATAATGTTACGTTTTAGACATTTATCAATCACCTTAAGTATGCTATTGTTCTGCGTGCTCTGCGTCAACGCTCAGCAGCGTGATTCAAAACGCTTCGCAGCGATAGAAAACGAAAAGGTGGCCTACATCACGAAAGAATTGAATCTCTCGCAAGCAGAGGCACAACGCTTTTTCCCGGTGTACAATCAGTACAACAAGGAAATGTGGGCATTGAAATCTGAAAAAACAGGATCGTCGGCTGATGCTCCCCGCGGCGCTAGCTCCTTTAACGGGTCAGGTCGACGTGATGTGCTTTCCTATGATGCTAAAGAGCTCGAGGTAAAAAAAGAATACCGAAAAAAATTTGCCGAAGTGATCGGAAATTCACGCGCCTCGCAGTTTTTTGAAATAGAACAAAACTTTAGAGAGCTCCTTTACAAAGAGCTGCAACGAAGAAATAAATAAAAGAAGCTACACCCCTAGCTTCTTTTTTTGTTGCACATTTTGGGCTTCCCTCGCTTTCTTAATGGCAACACTGCCTTACTAAAAAGATAATGGTTATTTTTGAACCTTTCCTAGACGAGAACAATGATCAGCAATAGAGAACTTTTTTTACAAAACACGGCGCAAACCTCGTCCTCTCCTCGGTTGGTGGAAGTGGATAAAGCCGAAGGTGTTTACCTATACGGACCGCAAGGTGAGCGCTACATGGACCTGGTATCGGGATTCAATGTTAGTAACATCGGGCATCGCCATCCCAAGGTGCTGGAAGCCCTGCGCCAGCAAATGGAAAAGTACCTGCACGTTACGGTATACGGAGAGTTTGTACAAGCTCCACAGGTGATGTTTGCGACCGAGTTGCTCGCGGTCCTGCCGCCAACAAACTTCGCCTCTGTTTACTTCACCAATAGCGGCGCCGAAGCCGTGGAAGGATCCATGAAGATTGCCAAGAAATTCACCGGACGTCGGCAGATCATCGCCGCTGAAAAAGCCTACCATGGTAGCACGCAAGGTGCATTGAGCCTAATCGGAAACGATGCCTATCGCTCGGCCTATGCTCCGCTATTGCCCGAAATCGATTTTATACGCTTCAATGACCGAAGCTCGCTCGAAAAAATAAGCCATGAAACGGCGGCGGTCATTATCGAAGCCGTGCAGGGCGAAGCTGGCGTGCGCGTGCCCGACCTCGACTTTATTCGCGCTTTGCGTCAAAAATGTGATGATACTGGTGCTTTGCTCATTTTCGATGAGATACAAACGGGCTTCGGCAGAACGGGAAAAATGTTTGCCTTTGAGCACTTTGACATAGTACCTGATATCCTGATGCTGGCCAAAGGAATAGGTGGCGGCATGCCCCTTGGTGCTTTCGTCGCCAGAAAAGAAGTGATGGATGTAATCAAAGATAATCCCATGCTGGGACATATTACTACCTTCGGCGGACATCCCATGAGCTGTGCTGCAGCACGCGCTTCTCTGCAGGTGATACAAGAAGAACAATTGCTCGATGCCATACCGGAAAAAGCAGCGCGCTTTCGCGAACTACTGGACAGCCCAAAGATCAAAGAAATAAGAGGCTTAGGATTGATGATGTGCATACAACTGGAATCCTTTGACCAAGTCTATGCGGCAAGCAATTACTGCGCGGGGCAAGGCGTGATGATCGACTGGTATCTACACTGCGAAACCGCCTTGCGCGTTGCACCGCCACTTACCATTACCCTCCAAGAAATTGAAGATGCTTGTAAAATTATTCGTACAGCCATTGAAAAGTTCTGTTAAATGTTCTATTTTTAGAAGACATAAAACAGCTGTAAACCTATGGAATCAAGAAGAAATTTTTTAGCCAAGAGCCTACTTTCGCTGGGCGCCGCAACCTTAGGAGCCAAAAGCCTCCTTGCAGCCGAAACAACAGCCAAGCCGAGTAGCAAGATAAGTGTACAAGCGAACGATATCATCCTGTTTCAGGGCGATTCGATTACCGATGCAGGTCGTAAACGAGAGCAAACACAAGCCAATGACACCGCAGCCTTCGGAAATGGCTATGCGCTGCTTGCGGGCAGCACCCTCCTCAATAGATATGCCGATAAAAATATTCAGGTGTACAACCGAGGGATCAGTGGCAACAGGGTGCCCGATCTTGTCAAACGCTGGGATAACGATGCATTAGCACTAAAACCAACGATACTCAGCATTCTGATTGGCGTGAACGACTTTTGGCGAACAAAGGATAGCGGTGCACAAAACAGCCCCACCCAATACAAAGAACAATACCAGCAATTACTTGAAACGACCTTGAAAGCATTGCCCAACGTAAAATTGATTATTGGTGAGCCCTTTGGTGTAAAAGGTGTGAAACATGTAAAAGACGACTGGTATCCTGATTTCTTAGGCTATCAGCAGGCGGCAAAAGAAATCGCCAAGGAATTCAATGCCGTTTTTCTACCTTATCAGTCCGTGTTTGACAAAGCTGCAAGCCGCGGCGCAGGCAACTACTGGACGACAGATGGTGTGCACACCTCCATGGCTGGTGCCAATCTCATGGCGCAAGCTTGGCTCGACCTCATCAAGTAAATGTCATATAGCGTTGTCTGGCAAGGCCGATTTACCAGACAACGCCTTTTTATGACACTTTACCAACCACAAAATAGCTAGTTTTGTCTTTCTATGAAAATATACTGGGCTATACTGATCTTTTTGGTTGTTTCCTGTACCACCCCATCCGAACCGCTGGACGTATCCTTCTATTCTTGGAAAACAACATGGAAACTCAGCGACAAAGAAGAGCAACTGTTGCGAGACAACAAAAGTTCCCGTCTATACGTGCGATATTTTGATGTAGGCCTGCAGCGCGGAGAACCCTTCCCTATAAGCCCCGTGGTCTTCAAATCCATACCTAAGCAAGACATCGTACCTGTGGTCTACATCAAAAATGAAGTACTGCTAAACCCCGATACGGATGTAAAGCTTCTTGCCGATCGGATCTTAGCCTACGTCGAGCAGATTAATAAGCACTATGGCATCACAGCCCCTGAACTTCAACTAGACTGTGACTGGAGCCTAAAGAGCAAATCCGCTTTCTTTTTACTTGTCAAAGAAATGAAGACAAAATGGACCGCCCCACTCTCCTGCACCATACGCCTGCATCAGGTAAAATATGCAGAAAAGACCGGTATTCCGCCCGTCGATTACGGCGTGCTGATGTATTACAATATGGGTACGATTTCGGCAAATCAAGTTAACTCCATTTATGACCGGCGGGTTGCGGCTGGCTACATACCAAGCTTGGTCAAGTACCCACTGCCTTTAAAGATTGCACTGCCCATCTTTTCTTGGGGCGTCCATCTTCGGCAGGGAAAAGTGATCAACCTGATCAACCGCCTAGGAGAAGAGGAAGTAACTGGGAATTCGGCATTTCGAAAGACAGAAAACGGAAAATTCAAAATAGAGCGAGAAGGACATTATTTTGGTCAGCTATTTGCTGCTGGAGATGAGATAAAGTTGGAAAGTATCCGCCCCGACATGTTGCTCGAGATGGCGAGCGACCTCAAGCGGTACCTCAAGCACCAGCCTACTGAAATTATCTTTTACGATTTAGATCAAACGAATATTCGTCGCTATGACAAGGACATTTTTCAAGAAACTGCTGATCGCTTACGTTAGTGTATTGGCACTGGGAACCGGCATTTATGCTTATGGCTGCGCCGATGGCTGGTGGGGCTACTCCTACGTATCCTCTTTTACGCCCGAGGCTTTTGCCGATGACTCCTACAAGCCGTTATTTTACGCTCCCGAAGAGAAATTCTACGATTATGCGCAACTGGAATATATCGAAAAAGATAAAGACAACATTCTCGCAGATTGGCAGCAGTATCTCGGGGCTGCATTGCCGAAAAATAAGATTACGTTTTACTTGATGAACGACTCGGCTGCGACAGAGATCGAGCATCTCTACCGAGAGCTACAAGGCAACGCTACGCAGCGATCAGGTCTTCTCGCCTCGAAAAAAACACAGAGCTTTGTACAGTTTTTACATTATGCCAAGGCCATAGAAGCCTCCTCTACAACAACCTTTTCCTCTTGGGATTATGAAGACCGTATCGTGATTCAAACCCAATCGTCCCTTGTGGAGGACATCGAGACTTTTTACCATAACTTGGAAAAGCCGGATGCCTTTTTCGCCAACCGGATCTGGTTTCAGGTGCTGAAAGCAAAATTCTACTCCAACGATCGCGGCAGTGTTATTCCATTTTTCGAAGCCAGCGCTAACAAACAGCCGAAAAACGATCTGTATTATCGCGCGCTAGGCTATGTAGCGGGCGCCTACTACCAGCAATCAGCCTACGATAAATCCAATGCGCTCTTTGCCTCCATCTTTAACGATGTACCAAGCAAACGACACGAAGCACTTTATAATTTTAGACCGCTTTCCACGGACTCCCTCCATCAAGCACTACAACAGGCCGACAGCAAAGAAATACAGGCCAGCATGGTAGCCATGAATGGCTATTACCATGATGCAGCCGAGGCCATGAAGCGCATCTACGCCATTCAGGCAAACAGTCCGCATCTCGATTTTTTACTCACCCGTTGGGTGAATGCAGAGGAATCTAAGGTAAACGACTACTACAACGTTCAAAAAAGTAGCTATCCGTGGGATGCAAGCCAAATAGACAAGGAGACACTAAACTGGTTGGGCGAGGTTTTAAAACAGCCAAAGAAGCTACATAATCCGGCCTTGGTTTACCTCGCTTATGGATACATCAGCATGTTTTGCAAAGACCATGAGGTCTCAAAAACAGCCTATGCCAAAGCAGCGCGCTATGCGCGCAATCAGCCGCTCGTCGCCGCACAGATTCGGCTGTTCAGCTTATTGAACACGGTTTCACAACTAAAGAAAGTCGATGCAAAAAGTGAAAAAGATCTGCTTGCAGACTTAACTTGGCTGTACCAAGAGGTGCCGCAAGATTCCGTACTCACGAAGTCATTCCGCTATGAATACGCCTCCACTTGGATCAAAACAGCGCTATCTGCCGTATATGCAAACAACAACAATCCGTTGATGGCCGAACTTCTGTACAGCGAGCAAGGGTTTTATGATAATAAAGAGCAGGGAGCGCGCATGGAGGAGTTTCTGTTACAAGAGAACAAGAATGGATGGAATACGCTCTTTGCAGATTTGTACCCCTATAACCTGAGCGATATATACGAAAGCCGGGCCATTTACGCTTATTATCAAAACCGAATCGAAGAAGCCATAGATCTGATGGAGCGAGCTACACCACAGCAGGTACGCATCGATCGCGGCTACGATGATATCTACTACAACGCCGCCATTTTAAGAGGAAACCCTTTTAATGGTAAAATCAAAGACTGTAACGACTGCGATCACGAAGCACCGCAGAAAGTGAAATATACAAAGCTGGATTTCCTACGTAAAGTCCACGAATTGAAGCAGCATATCGATCGCGGCACGGATGTATATACCAATGCATTGCTGCTAGGGAATGCCTACTACAGCACCTCTTTTTTTGGAAATGCGCGGGTTTTCTATTACAATATGATTATTGGCGAATATGGAAATTACATTTCCACAAAAAACCAACCCTACATACTCGGCATGTCCAATGCAAAAATGTATTACGAGAAAGCCTTAAGCGCAGCTGAAAACAAGGAACAACGTGCCAAGGTATCCTATCTTATGGCTAAGGTAGATCGAAACGACTTCTACCGTAAAAGCTACCTGCAAAATGAGGAATATTATTGGGCAGACCCCGAACAGGCCATGTTTAAGGCTTGGACGGGATTCAGGGACTTGAAATACGATTACGCCGACACCAAATACTACCAAGAGGTAATTCGGGAATGTGGTTATTTTCGTTCCTACCTCGCGCAGGAAAATGGCAAGGGTCGTTAAACGACCCTAACCAATAAACCTTTGAGGTACTCTCCCTCTGGAAAGGACGCGCGTATTGGATGGTCCTCCGGTTGGGTAAACTGCCGAATAAACTGTATCTCACGCCCGGCATCCAGCGCAGCCCAAGCAATGACTTGCTTGAAAGTATCAATATCCATGGCTCCCGAGCAAGAAAATGTGGCCAAGAGACCACCGCTCTCCAGCAACATAAGGCCACGCCGATTAAGATCTTTGTAAGCACGCGAAGCCTTCTCCAGTGCCGATCGTGAAGGCGCATACTTCGGAGGATCCAAGACGATGACATCAAACTTCTCACCGGCCTCTCCCAGCTGACGCAAGTACTTGTTGACGTCGGATTGCACAGCCTGATGACTTTCACTATTGAATCCGTTAGACACAACATTACGCTTCAACGTATCTATCGCCAGTGCCGAACTGTCTACGGAAACCACTTCGGCAGCTCCTTGCTGAAAAGCATTCAAGGTGAAGCCGCCAGAATAGCAAAAGCAATCCAGCACGCGCTTGCCTTTTGTGTATTGCGCCGTGAGCCAGCGGTTATCACGTTGGTCACAGTAAAAACCAGATTTCTGTCCTTCAACGATATTGATTTGATAACGTATTCCATTTTCGATGACCTCCACAAACTCGGGGGGCATCTGTCCATAGCGCAAACCATTGGCATCTGCCAAGCCCTCATGTTCTCGCGACTTCAGGTCGCTACGCTCATAAATACCCTTTGGATTCAGCTGTGCAACGAGCTCATCGATGATCACCTCTTTCACCAACTCGGCACCCGCAGCGTGCACCTGGACCGACATAAAATCGCCATACTTGTCCACAATGAGCCCGGGCAGGAAATCCGCTTCGGCAAAAATCAGTCGCACCGTGGTATTGCTATCGGTCAGCAAATGCTTACGCAAACCGATCGAGCGCTGTATGCGATCGCGCCACCAGCTATCGTTAATTTCACGTTCCGGATTCCATTCCAATAAGCGAACAGCAACGCGAGAAAAGGCATTGTAAACACCAAAAGCTATAAATTCATCTTCAGCATTGAACACCTCGACTACCGTACCATTGACTGGTTTTCCCGCTATATGCGCAATTGCTCCAGAGAACACCCAAGGATGTAACTGCCATGCAGCTTTATCTTTTCCTCGGTGAAGGGTTATTTTATTCATCGCTACAAAAATAAAGCTTAGCTTTTGTAGTTGAGCCAATAAAAGGACTTAATTTGTAAAAAGAAACAACATTGTATAACAGCATCCGTTTTATCTAAAAAACTTGTCCATGAAAAAAAACATCCCCGCCACACTCCTGCTGTTGGCTATCCTCCTAAGCGCATTCGGCACGGCTTATTACGCCGTTTGGAAAATTCAGGAAGACGACTATGTCATCCAATTTGACACCGATAAGGCCAGCGGAAAAATCAAAGGACTGCAAGGAAAAATTGTGTTCGACGAACAACATATTGAGGCTGCACAGATAGATGTTTCGGTTGATGTAAATACCATAGCGACCGGCGTGTGGCTTAAAAACAACCACGCCAAAGCGGAAGATTTTTTCAACGTGGAGAAGTATCCGAAGATAAGTTTCAAGTCTAAGAGCTTTAAGAAAACGGCATCCGGCTATCTTGTAACAGGAGACCTCCAGGTCAAGAACGTCACCAAAGCGGTACAAATTCCGTTTACCTTTCAGGAAAAAGGCAACCAAGGCACCTTCGAGGGCGCATTTCAGATCAATAGAACGGAGTACAACTTAATTAAAAAAGGGGTAGGCGAAGTTGTGAAAATTGCGATCAAACTTCCAGTCAGCAAATAAGTGCACAACATGATTGATAACAGAAAAGGAGGCGTTTGCCTCCTTTTCTTGTACACACTAGTTATCAAAATTATTTATTGGCAAGCAGATAAGCTTTGAAAGCTTCATAATCCACTTCAATTTCCGTTACCAAGCGTTCCTTCTCGGCTAACGCGGACGTCCCCTCCGGCAGCTGGATGGCTTTGAACGCCTCCGCGGAGATCGCATCGGGAAATTTGCAGGGATGCGCGGTGGACAAGAATACGGAAGCATAATTACCATCATGCTCTTTTCTATACTGCTTGGCTGCGAGATACGCTATTGCCGTATGTGGACAGGCAACATAGTGGTATCGTTCGAAAAGTTCTTCCATACCCTGTTTTGTTTCCTCGTCGTTATACGTGTAAGATGACACAACCGCTCGAATGGCATCGACATCCTGATCAAATAGATCCTGAATCCGCACCCAGTTGCTCGGATCGCCTACATCCATAGCATTGGCCAGGGTCTGCACCGACGGTTTTGGCGCATACCGTCCATCTTGCAAAAAGCGTGGTACCGTATCGTTTACATTGGTTCCTGCCACAAAGTGTTTCACGGGAAGCCCCATTTTATAAGCCAACAAACCGGCACCGATATTTCCAAAATTACCGCTCGGCACCGTAAACACCACCTGGCCTGCCCCTTGAGACTTCAACTGTGCATACGCCCAAAAATAGTAGAACGTTTGTGGAATCAAACGCGCAATATTGATGGAATTGGCCGATGTCAAACGTAAGCTGCTGTTCAGCTCCTCATCATTAAACGCCCTCTTCACCAAAGCCTGACAATCATCGAAGGTACCGTCAACCTCCAGTGCACGAATATTCTGTCCATTGGTCGTCAGCTGCTCTTCTTGTACCTTAGATACCTTTCGTTTGGGATAAAGAATAGTCACACGCGTGCCTTCTACCCCAAGAAATCCTAACGCCACAGCGCCGCCGGTATCGCCAGAAGTGGCTACCAGTACATCCAGTAGCTGGTCGCCCTGCTTGGAAAAATAGCCCATAACGCGGCTCATAAAGCGCGCGCCAAAATCCTTGAACGCATAGGACGGCCCATGGAACAATTCTAAGACCGCCTGCTCTGCATCCAGAAATTTCACTGGAGCATCAAAATTGATCGCATCAGCAATAATGGCCTTTAAGTCGACAGCAGGGATGGCATTCCCGATTAGCGCATGCGCAACATGGAATGCAATTTCCTGCAAAGAATATTGCTGAATATTTCGAATAAATGCCGGATCTAGTGTAGGGATCTGTTCAGGCATATATAAGCCTTTGTCCTGCGGCAATGAATGGAATACCGCATCTTGGAAGGAGACGCGTAAGTCTTTATTATTGGTACTATATAATTTCATCGTTATCTATTATTTTATCTTGCTTCAAAAAGGATTAGGCTAAGACCTTTGGGCCACCAACATTCACGGCCGAAACATACTTCAAGCTATCGATATCGCAATCGGTCAAATGTTGCTGGATTTCCGTCGCAGCACGCTCGGCGGCATCTCTGCCGCGCGCGATAGCCACCACCGATGGTCCTGATCCGGAAATACCGAAACTCAGTGCTCCTGCTGCTAGCGCAATACGTTTCATCTCATAGAATTCAGGGATAAGAATTGCTCGCGTAGGCTCTATAAGCACATCGTGCATACTGCGGCTGATCAAGTCGTAATCCGACTCGTAGAGCCCAGCGATAAGTCCTGCGATATTGCCCCATTGCGTCACCGCATCTTTCAAGAGGACTTTCTCCTTAATCAGCTGCCGCGCATCACGCGTAGGCACATCCACCTGCGGAAACACAATCCCCGCATACAATTCATCCGGCACGGGCAGCTTGATCACATCCAGCGGGTTGTAGCCACGGATCAGCGTGATCCCGCCCATCAACGCAGGCGCCACGTTGTCGGCATGTCCATGTCCGCAGGCTAGCCGTTCTCCTTCTACACAAAAGGGCATCAGCTCTGCTTTGGATAGTGGATTGCCCAACAAATTATTGATAGCGAAAAGCCCCGCCACGGTACTAGCCGAACTTGAACCGAGGCCACTGCCAATGGGCATATGCTTGGTCAGTTCGATCTCCACCCCCAGTTCTTCCTGCAGTCCTAAGTGGGAAAGCAGCATTTTTACGCAGGCACTCACCGTATTCTTATCCGCATCTAAAGGCAAACGCCCTTCATCGCCCACTATGGAACGAATGCGAACGCCCGGTTCCGCCACGCGGTACATGGCCACCTCATCGCCTGGATGATCGACGGCGAACCCCAACACATCAAATCCACAGATCATATTCGCCACCGTCGCCGGTGCGAAAACCCGAACCTGATCAAGTATCTTGCTAAAATCTATTTGGTATTGTTTTTTTTCCAGTTCCATATTCGTTTCTTATGCTCCCACATTCACTAAGTCTGCAAACACACCTGCCGCTGTTACTTCTGCACCTGCGCCAGGTCCCTTCACCACCAATGGACGATCTTTGTAACGCTCCGTCGTGAAGGAGATGATATTGTCACTGCCCGATAGCGCATAGAATGGGTGATTTTCATCTACCATTTCCAACGCAATAGAAACCTTTCCCTCTTCGAGCTTTCCGATATAACGAATCACCTTTCCTTCGCTGGCCGCCTGCTCTTTGATTCCATTGAAATAGCTATCCGCTTTTAAGAGTTCGGCATAAAAATCATCCACCGAAGAAGCCTCTAAACAGGCCTTAGGCAATATGGCTCCCAAGTCTACCGCTTCTGGTTCTAAGACATGACCTGCGTCACGCGCCAAGATCAACATCTTACGCATAAAGTCCACACCGCCGAGGTCATCCCGTGGATCGGGCTCAGTATATCCCAATGCTTGCGCCTGTTTTACCGTTTCGTAGAACGAAGCCTCGCCCACAAAGTTGTTAAAGATGTAGGAGATCGTTCCCGAAAGGATCGCTTCGATCTTCACGAGACGGTCGCCGCTCAGCATCAAGTCTTTCAACACCCGAACAATAGGTAAACCTGCCCCCACATTGGTTTCATAAAAGAAATCTACCCCATGCTTGCGCGCTGTTTCGCGCAACAGTTGGTATTGCGCGTAAGCACCAGAATTGGCAATCTTATTACAGGTGACGACCGAAATATTCGCTTTAAAGATCTCTTCGTAGTAAGTCGATGGCAACTTACTTGCAGTATTATCTATAAATACACAGTTGGGTAGGTTCATGGTCCGCATACGCTCAATAAACGAGGACAAATCGGCCACCTCACCGATGGCTTCCAACGACTCCGACCAACGCTCCAGATCGATGCCATCCACATCAAAAAACATCTTCCTCGAATTGGAAACACCGACTACTTTTATTTCAATATCATTGTTATCCAATAGAAAATCATGCTGCTCACGGATTTGTCTGAACAGCGTGGCTCCAATGTTGCCCGTACCAACGTTGAACACATACAATGTCTTTTTCAACGCCGCAAAGAAAGCATCGTGCACCGCATTGAGTGCCTTAGCCAAGTTTTCCTTACCGATGATTACCGAAATATTCAGCTCGGAAGATCCCTGTGCAATGGCGCGCACATTGATACCGTTTCGGCCCAAGGCGTAAAATAGGCGCCCAGACATCCCCGGTGTGCGTTTCATGTTTTCGCCGACGATGGCCAAAACCGAAAGATTCTCCTCTACCACCGGCAACTGCAACTTATTAGCTTCCAGCTCCAGTTCGAATTCCGCTTCGATCAAGCTTACCGCCTTTGCAGCATCATCCGGATTGACCGCAAACGTGATGCTGTGCTCCGAAGACGACTGTGTGATCAGCACCACATTGATCTGTTCGCGCGCCAGCAAGGTAAACAGTCGGCCGCTGAAGCCCGACTTACCAATCATGCCGCTTCCAGATAGATTGATCACCGAAATATCGGAGATTGATGATATGCCTTTTATCGGAAAAGCGGACTTACCACTTTCAAACTGTATAGTGGTGCCAGGAAATGCAGGTTCAAAAGTATTCCGGATAACGATAGGGATCTTCTTCAAAAATGCTGGTATCATCGTTGGTGGATAGATCACCTTGGCACCGAAATATGAAAGCTCCATTGCTTCCGTATAGGAAAGGATAGTTTGCGAAAACGCTTTCTTTACGATACGTGGATCGGCCGTCAACATACCATTTACATCTGTCCATATTTCGATGGTTGATGCCTGTAAGACGGCTCCAAAGATAGCGGCCGTATAATCGGAGCCGCCACGACCCAGTGTCGTCACGCGACCTTTTTCGTTGGAACCAATAAATCCGGTCACGAACAACAACTTGTCGGCATGGCTATGCCCTAGTGATTGGATCAATTGCTGGGTAAGCTCTTCGTTTAGGTGTGCGTTGCCAAAATTCGAATCGGTTTTTACATAGTGCGAGGCATCTACAAACTCCACCTGCGCCACGTATTGCTCCATCACTTTGGAGACCATGTAGTTTGAAAGACGCTCACCAAAAGACACGATCAGGTCTTTACTTTGCGCGCTAAGCTCTTTCAAAGCACTTACGCCTTGCAGTATTTCCTCCAAGTCGTTGAGCATAAGCTTCAGTTTGGTGAATACCGGATTCTGAAATTTAACAGCAATCAACTTTTTAACAACTTCAAAATGCCGTTCCTCCAAAAGTTTCAGATCGTCCTCAAAGGGAAGACGCTCTGCCGCATGCTCTGCCATCTTGGTAAGCAGGTTCGTTACTCCAGACATCGCTGATAAAACCACCAACGGCTTTTCTCCCTCGTCAAAGGACTTCTTAACAATATCCAGTACTGCGCTGATGCTTTCCACCGTACCAACTGATGTTCCACCGAACTTTAATACTTTCATTTTCGTCTTTTTATAATTTTAAAATAGTGTGTTTCAATAAAAAAGCCTTCCCCGGAGGAGGAAGGCTCTATATGTCGTGTACACTTATTTATACAATAGAATTACCTCCTCCGATATAATATCCCGGTGGTAATAATAATGGATGTAATAATAGTGTGTCTGTACATGGTCTTTTAAAAACTTTTTAAATATAGGAGTTAATCTTTAGATATATCAAATAATTTTTCACTTTTTTTGAAAATTTATCAAGAACAAGGCGAAAGGTAGGTGTACATGGAGATTTGCCACAACGAAAACTTAACGGTTTTAGTATGTAAAATAAAATGTTAAAATTCGTTAAATTGTCATTAAAAAATCAAGAAAATGTTTGGAACCGTACGCATTATGTATTAGTTTTGCTTCAGTCCTGTAGAAAATACAAGACAGTGTATAAAGAAGTTGTAATTTAAGCGAACAAATGAATACAAAGAAACTAGTAGCAGGAATGCTCTTCATAGGCTTATGTCTAGTGTCGCAGGCACAAACAACCAAATCAAAAACCACCTCTTCCGACCCGGATAACCTAGCTAAAGAATATTTTTCACAAATCATGGGCGTTGCCTCCAATGCGATGGCTAACACCAAGCTTTACCAATTTGTGTACGAATGGGTAGGCACTCCTTATCGTTTGGGAGGTGATTCGAAAAATGGAATTGATTGTTCTAAGTTTTCATTGGCGGTTTATGAAAATGTATTTAACACGACGATCGGTTACAACAGCCGTAATCAGTATGCTAATGTCAAGCAGATCCGTAAAAATGATTTGCAACCTGGCGATTTAGTCTTCTTCAAGATTCGTAGCCGACAAATCACGCATGTGGGCGTATATCTTGGTGATGATAAGTTCGCACATGCTTCATCAAGTCGCGGCGTGATGGTGAGCAATCTGAACGAAGCCTATTGGAAACGCTATTATTACAACGGCGGAAGGCCAGTGGAAGAGCCAGGCACCATGACTGCGAATGCAGGCTCGGATGACGAAAACAAAAACCTGAATTAGTTTCTATTTCATCATATAATAAAAAGGTCTAGATTAAGCAATCTAGACCTTTTTTCGTGGCACAAACGTGTGGCTTTCAAAGATCGATTCCTACAGGTTTTATTTAAAAGATTTCGTATTTTAGCCACTAGTAATCAAAGAACACAACATGTCTAATAAAAGAACCCTTATCTTAGATAAAGAGCAAATTCGTCAGAAATCCATCCGTATCGCTTATCAAATATTGGAAGATAATTTCGAAGAAGAATCCATCGTGTTGGTGGGGATAGCCGATCGTGGTTATGTGTTCGCAAAACGACTACACGACATTTTGAGTAGCATTGCTCCAGACAAGACTTTTGAATTGCTGAAAATTAATATAGCAAAAACCAAACGAAGTTTAGAAGCATCGACTGATGGCTCATTGGAAACTGCTAAAGACAAGGTCATTATCCTAATTGATGATGTTTTGAATAGCGGGAGGACGTTGGCGTACGGCTTGGGACTTTTTTTAGATATTCCGCTCAAGAAAATGCGCACTGCAGTATTGATCGACCGGTCACATCACCAGTTTCCACTTTTCAGTGATTACTACGGCCTAAAACTTTCAACCATATTAAAAGAGCACGTAGAGGTTGTTCTCGAAGAATTTGACCATACAGAAGACGCGGCCTGGCTATCCTAGCCGCATCTTCTACATGGTATATGACCTATGATTTTTTGATCTTGAGCTTCTGCCCTATCTTCAGGGCACTTCCCTGCAAGTTGTTGTCTGTTTTTATCTGATTAACTGTACTGCCCTTAAACCTATTGGCAATATGCGACAACGTATCGCCTTTGCGCACAGTGTAGGTGGTGTACGCTATCGCGCTACGTGTTTTTACAACGGGAGCATTGCTACGACTCGCCAAACGCTCTTCCTTTTGTAAAATAAGCGATCGACCAGCTATTCGACTATTCGCTGACAAACCGTTCCAAGCTTTTAGATCCTGCACGCTAACGCCAAACTTGCGTGACACCGAAGCCAACGATTCGCCATGACGTGCCGTATAACGGGCAGGCGTTTTGGAAGCCAACAATTCGGTCGGCTCGGCAACAAAACCGGGAGACAGCGTATTATTTAACGCTGCATACAACAAACTATCGTTCTTATCCGTGGTTTCTGGCAACAGGAGACGCTTGGGCTTTTCTGCACTTGCTACAACTACGTTACGTTTAAAGGACGGATTAAACTTTTTTAAGGTGGATACAGGAACGTGGATCGCTTCAGCGACGCGGTTCAAGTCGACATTATTTTGCAACATAACGGGTGTCGATGACCATTCAAAATCAGTCGCCGTAGCATCAATACCATATTCATCGGCATGCTTCATGGCATAGGTCATGGCAATAAACTTAGGGACATAATTCCTAGTTTCCTCCGGCAGATAAGGTGACAGTTGCCAAAAATCAGGATGATCCAAGCCCGAACGTTCGATAGCACGGCGTACCGCTCCACGACCACAATTATAGGACGCTAAGGCCAAAAGCCAGTCGTTGAATTCATCATAAGCTTCTTTGAAATAGCGGCTAGCGGCATAACAAGCCGCATAGGGATCCTTTCGCTCGTCGATATAGCTATCCATCGTTAGATCGTAACCCTTGGCCGTGGGGTACATAAATTGCCACAGCCCTACTGCTCCGGATCGGGACACTAAATGCGGGTCCAACGATGACTCAACAACCGATATATATTTGATTTCATCGGGAAGCTGGCTATCGGACAGGATCTCCTCATAGATGGGAAAGTAGTGTTGGGACAGTCCACGCAACTTACTCATGTACGGATTATAATTCCGGGAGATATACTTATCGATGTAAAATTTAATTCTTTCGTTAAAAGCCAAGGGAATGGATTTCTGAATTTTGCGCATCCGATGGAAGATCAGGGAATCTTCGGCGGTGTGGATAGCGTCAGCATAGGAAAGCTTCTTTAAGGAATCTATACCCGAAAATATAGCTTCTCGCTGGATGCTGGCAAGTTCCTTTAGATGTAAGGGAAACTCCTCGGTTTCCGGACTTGCCATATCCTGTGCCTGAGTGGGCTGCATCATGCTCAAGGCACAAAAAGGCACCACCCATAAATGGATTTTCTTCATACTTTTTTATTTCATGAACAATTTCGCGGTCAAAGGTCTACGATTTATGATACGTCAAACATGCAAGTAAAACGTCAATTGTTGTTCGTTAGTATAGCTGCTGTAAAAATTAAAAGAGTTTCGTGGTTTTGCCAGGAAACTCTTTATTTTTTTCAACGCCACAGAAGACTAGTTCTGTGTATTATTGTTTGTTGTGTTGCTTTTAGTTTCGTTGTTCTGTTCATCACGTTGACCGTCTTTGAACTCTTTAACTCCACGTCCCAGACCACGCATCAATTCTGGAATTTTCTTACCACCAAAAAGTAACAATACTAAAACCACGATGATGATAATCTCCTGCGTCCCGATAAATAATAATCCCGATGTGTACATAGTTTTAATTTCTTAAAGCTGCTTTCATTATCAGCGTTTTACAAATATATAATTTAATTCTTTAAATCCCTGTAACTATTTTGCTAACCATGAAGAAGGGTTCATTGCCGTTTGCCCTTGGAATACCCCGAAGTTTACCACGGAGTAGCCCGCATCCGCATCTTCGTCAGCAGACCCAATCTGTTGCCCACGGTTCACTTTCTGTCCCTTTCTCACGGCGACGCTCTTCAGGTTGGAGTACGAGGTAAAATACTCCCCATGTTTGATGACGACAAAGCTACCGATAACCTGCACCACTTCGCCCTCAAACACAGCCTTCACCGCCGCATTTGTCGAGGTACGAATGGCCACATCAGAATTATCGATGCGCACGTTTCGCTCCACGGTCTCAAAGCCAAAGTTACGCACAATATTACCCTGCGCCACCGGCCACGGCAAGCGTCCACGGTTTGATTTGAAATCTGCAGAAAGCTTTGCGGCCTCCGGCGTTGATCTTAAGATCTCACTATCCGACTTCCGAGGGGTCTTTTTCTCCACCTCTTCCACCGTCTTGCCCGTGCGCTTGGCTTCCGCTTCTGCAGCCTTACGACGGACTTCCTCTGCCCTTCTTCGCTCTTCCTCAATTTCCCGACGAATAGCCGATTGGATCATCGCATCAATACGCTTTTTCTCCTGCTGCTTCTTGGTCAATTGGCCTTTGAAACTAGACTCTTCGCGGCGCAACTGGCTCAGTTCATTCGCATGCGCTGTACGGTCTTTTTGGATAATGGCTCGCTCGGCCTGCTGTTCTTTCAACAACTGGTTCTGTGTTTGTTTATCGCGTTCCAACTGCGCTATCTTCAATTCTATCTCCTTCTTGGTAGCTTCAATCTCGGCGGCCTTGACCTTCCGGGCATCGTTAAATTGCTGCAAATATTTAACCCGCTTAAAAGCCTGGTTAAAATCCTTGGACGCAAAGATGAACATCAACTTGTTATAGCCGTTTTTGTTACGGAAAGCAAAGAGAATCATCTTCTCATAGTCTTTCCGCATTTTTTCCAACTCCGCTTTCAGCTGGTCAACTTTTTGGCTGTTTGTTCGAATATTCGCATTAATAATCCGTAACTCAGCATTGATCGTGCTGATTTTGTTTTCCCGTAGATCCAACTGCCGGCTCAGCGCATTTACTTCCCGCTGAGAAAGCAACTTCTCTTGGGTTTTCGCCCGTAGCACCTTCGTTAGCTCCGCAATCTCCACATCAATCTTTTCCCGTTGTTTTTTCAGTTCGGCGCTACTCTGCGCATGCAGCATTGTCAAACCAAAACAGCAAACCACGAAGAAACTAAATACAATCTTTTTTAAATCCATGAACCGTTTTCTATAAATATCGGTTTAAATTAAGCGTACAAAAATAAGGATATACCTGTTAAGCACGTAATTATTTTGCGCTTTTGTATATCCCTGTAACTAATTTATCACTTTATAGCGCCCAGAAACCGAAAAAGGCATATCGACATCCTCGTTAAAGGTCACGCGGTTATACGCCACGCTAGCCTTTAGGGATATCTGCTCACCTAAGATATTCAACGCCAAATTATTCGGAAAATTATATCCTCCGTAGCTGGCATAATCGCTGTAGAAAGCCTCTAGATTCTGTGATCCTCCGACTTCCTGCAGCACAAAGCTAAAAGGACGATTGGATTTGTTGATTCGATATTGGTAAGACAATTGATCCTTAAGTCCCACCACAATAAATTCGTCGGTTGCACTAGCCACCTGCATACTGCTGTTGCGCAGCAGGTTCGAGGAGACATTGGCAATAAGCAAATCCTGGAGCGTATGGAAGTTGATACCGCGATTTGTATAGTGGTAAATGTAGTTAAACGGCTTAGCAATATATTCACCCGCCAATTTATTCAATATTTTCACACTATCTGGTGTGATCATAACACGCGCAACTTCAATTCCAAGCGTCGCGGTAACGGAAATCCAAATAGCCTTATCCCGCTGCATCCTGATGTTCAACGTCACATCGTGTACTTGCTTGTCCAATTCTATTCTGGTTTTTGCACGACCGGAAAACGTATGAAAATCGAGATTGCTCATCTCAAAGCTTTTTATACTGGCCTCATTCGCAACAGTCACCTCTTTGGGTGTACCATGATCAGGGAGATTAACCCGCTTTTTGGTCTTACAGCCGATAGACAGCATTGTCGTTGCCAGTAACAGCACCATAGCCCCTCTATTCCACATAACTCTTCTTCTCGATTTTTAGTTTTATCTTTTCCAAGTCCAATCCACTACCGCCGTTCATCGACAAGGCTTTCTCCCACTGTTTCACGGCTTCTTTGGCATTCCCATTTTTATAAAGGATATCGCCGTAATGATCGTAAAGCACGGCAGAAGGCGAAGCACCACGCAAGGCTTTTTCGATCCACTTCAACGAGTCCTTAAATTTCTCCTGTTTAAAAAGCACCCAGGCGTAAGTATCCTGAAAGGTATTCGAGGTTGGATCCAGTTCGTTGGACTTCTTGGAAAGTTCGGCCGCCAGCTCCAACTTCTCGTTGCGTTCCGACAGGTAATAAGCATAATTATTCATGGCGGTAGCGTTAGTGCTATCCAACTTGATCGCTTCCTCATAGGCCACATCCGACACTTCGGCCATCTTCAACTTGTGATACAAATCGCCCAGTCCGGCATAGATCAACGACTGCAGATAGGTATTCTCCTGCCCACTGTTATCCAATGCAGACTCCATCATCTTGCGCGCATTTTCACTATCATCCTTCACCATATAGGCCAGGCCCGTGAAATACAGCAACATCGGATTATTGGGATTTGACTCCAACGCTTCAAATCCGTGCGCGATGGCCTGATCAGCCTCATTAAGTGCCAGCTCGACATTCATCAACATACGCCAAGCATCAATATGTCCCCGATTGATTCCCACAGCAGTAAGAAACAGCGAACGTGCCTCCTGCAGCTGCCCACGTCGCCAAAGGATATCACCCTTGGCGACATGGCTATCCGCTACGCGCGGATGCTTGATCACCAAGATATTGGCCAGTTCCTGTATTTGATCCAAGCTGAAAGCACTTTTGCCGCTGAGCATCGTAAAAATAGCACGGTACTTATCGGCATAATCAACATTGGATGATTCAAAGGCCTTTTTCAATGATTCCAACGCAGGCTTACTTTTTTTCTCCGCGCTGTAGGCATCAGCCATATCCAAATACAGCAGATCGCTTTTTGTATTGACATAGCCTTTTTGCAAAACATCCAAGGCCTGCTTGCTCTGTTTTTTATCCAGATAAATGTAGGCCAAGGTGCTATATACCTGTCGGATGCCTGAATTCTCCTTTACCCAAGGTAGAAGCACGGCCTGTGCCTCATCGATACGCTCCATATCAACCAGCACCTCTGCCTTGATCACGTCCAAGGTATCCGACTTGCCAAAGCGATCCACCGCATCGGTGTATACGTCCAAAGCCTGATCAGACTGTTTATTCGCATGTAACAGCAACATCTTCTCGCGATAAAGCGAGGCATTAGCTGGATATTGCAGAATCACCTGGTCCACCACCGCAATGGCAGACGACAGATCAGCACCGCTCTTATAAAGTTCCACAAGGTAGTTTGCAAAAAGTAGATTGCGAGGCTCCAATGACAGGGCTTTCTGCGCTAGAGGAATGGCCACTTCTAGGTTTCTTGCCTGCCCAAACAATAATGCCTTGGCGTAATAGACTTCCGCCGCGTCTGGATATTTTGCGATCACGGCATCCAAGGTTTCCACTGCCCCGGCGAGATCGCCGTTCCGAAGTTTGCCCTCCACCAACGTCAGTTCGTTCTTGTAGGGCTTATCGGCTACAGGCACTTGCTGTGCCTTAGCCTGCGTAACCAACGACAACCCCATTACTACAAACACGCCTAAATAGACGAACTTCTTACTAATCTTCATTAATTTCCCTTCTTAAATTTTTCCATGTGTATGCTACACACTATAAAGATGACAAAAAAACGCAAAAGTTTAGGCATGTAATCTTAAAACATGTTAAATATTGCGTACCCATCCACGGTACTATCAATGGGCACGCAACAGCCTGAAACACAAAAATCAAATTCGCTTTTATATTACAGAATATTTATCGTACCTTTGCAGACCTCATTGTAGGGATTACAAGAAGGATATTATATTTATTAATTAATTAAATAAAAGCAAGTGAATACGTTAAGTTACAAAACTGTCTCTGCCAACAAGAACACCGTTAACAAAGAGTGGATCGTTGTTGACGCTGAAGGAGAGATTTTGGGGCGCTTGGCAAGCGAAATTGCGAAAGTAATTCGCGGAAAGCACAAGCCTACATTCACCCCACACGTAGACTGTGGAGATAACGTGATCGTTATCAACGCAGACAAAGTTAGATTGACAGGAAACAAATTGGGCGACAAAGTTTACGTTCGCTACACAGGCTACCCAGGTGGTCAGCGTTTTGTTTCTCCAAAAGAGCTATTGGCTAAACACCCGGAGCGCATTATCGAGAAAGCTGTTCGCGGTATGCTTCCTAAAAACCGTTTAGGCCGTGAGTTATTCAGAAACCTTTTTGTTTATGCTGGTTCAGAGCACAAACATGAGGCACAGAATCCAAAACCAGTTAAATTTTAAGGAGAGCAAACATGTCAACAACTAACACTTCAGGAAGAAGAAAAACTGCTGTTGCCCGCATTTACCTAACTGCTGGTAGCGGAAACATTACCGTAAACGGTAAAGATTTTAAAGTATATTTCCCAACATTGCCATTGCAATACATCGTTACTCAATCAACAGAGGTAGCTGGTGTTGCTGGAAATTTTGATGTAAATGTTAACGTTCAAGGTGGTGGTGTCAAAGGACAAGCCGAAGCAGTACGTTTAGCGATTGCTAAAGCTTTGGTAGAACTAGACCCAGAAGTAAAACCAGCTTTACGTGCGAAAGGTTTAGTGACACGTGACGACCGTATGGTTGAGCGTAAGAAACCAGGACGCCGCAAAGCACGTAGAAGATTCCAATTCAGTAAACGTTAATCAAAGGAGGATCAAAAAATGGCAAGAACAACTTATCAAGAATTATTGGATGCAGGTGTGCACTTTGGTCACCTTACACGTAAATGGGATCCGAAAATGGCGAAGTACATTTTCATGGAGCGCAACGGTATCCACATCATCGACTTGAACAAAACGCTTACGAAATTGGAAGAAGCTGCTTCAGCTATCAAGCAAATCGTAAAATCAGGTCGCAAAGTACTTTTCGTAGCAACGAAAAAACAAGCAAAAGAAATCATCGCTCAACAAGCGAAAGACGTGAACATGCCTTTCGTAACAGAAAGATGGTTAGGTGGTATGCTTACAAACTTCCAAACAGTGCGTAAGTCCATCAAAAAGATGTCTAACATCGATAAAATGCAAAAAGATGGTACATACGATGTATTGTCTAAAAAAGAGAAGTTGATGATTCAACGCGAGCGTATCAAATTAGAAAACCTTTTAGGTGGTATTGCTGATTTGAACCGTTTACCTGCTGCCCTATTCATCATCGATGTGAAAAAAGAGCACATCGCTGTTGCGGAAGCAATCAAATTGAGCATCCCTACTTTTGCAATGGTCGATACCAACTCTGACCCTTCGAACATCGATTTTCCTATCCCTGCTAACGATGATGCTACAAAATCAATTAGCTTAATCGCTGGAATCATTGGTAAGGCGATCCAAGAAGGTTTAGAAGAGCGTAAACGCGATAAAGAAGAGGATGCAGAAAAAGAAGCTGCTGCTGCTAAAGCTGCCGTTGATAACGGTACAGAAGCTGTTGATGCAGATGCTAACGCTGGAAAACGCCCTCGTAAAGCGAAAGACGGAGAATAATATTCTATAGTAAACCGGATAAACATGTGTTAGCCTTTTTGAAGCTCGACTTCAAAGTGTCTACATTGGTTTGTCCGGTTTTTTGTTATTTAACAAAAGTTTAATGCCCAAGTTGCATAATGATGCTATACTTGCAAGGCTTTTAGATTGTAAATTTTTTAAAGAAATAAAAACATGTCAGTACAAATTTCTGCATCAGATGTGAACAAATTGCGTCAACAAACAGGCGCTGGTATGATGGATTGTAAAAAAGCATTAGTGGAAGCTAATGGTGATTTCGAAGCGGCTGTTGATTACCTACGTAAAAAAGGTGCTAAAGTTGCTGCTAGCCGTCAAGACCGTGACTCTAACGAAGGTGTTATCGTAGCAAAAGCTACAGCAGATGCAAAATCAGGTATTGTAGTAGAAGTAAACTGTGAAACAGACTTCGTGGCTAAAAATGCTGATTTCGTTGCTTTCGCAGAAAAAATTGCCGATATCGCATTGGCTAACAAACCAGCTTCTTTGGAAGACTTGAAAGCTTTGGAAATCGACGGTAAGAAAATTGCAGATGCGTTGATCGAACAAACCGGTGTTATCGGTGAGAAAATCGATGTCTCTAAATATGAAACCATCTCTGGAGATAAAGTTGTTGCTTATATCCACGGTAACTACCGTTTAGGTGTATTGGTAGGTCTTTCTGCTGACGCAGTAGGTGCTGAAGAAGCAGGTAAAGATGTAGCCATGCAAATTGCTGCGATGAATCCAGTTGCGATCGATAAAGACGGTGTAGATTCACACACTATCGAGCGTGAGCTTGAGATCGCTAAAGAGCAAATCCGCGCAGAAGGTAAACCAGAAGAGATGGTAGAAAAAATCGCTGCTGGTAAATTGAACAAATTCTACAAAGAAAACACGTTGTTGAACCAAGAATTTGTTAAAGATTCTTCGAAAAACATCGCACAATTCTTAGATTCTGTTGCCAAAGGTTTAACCGTTACTGCTTTCAAACGCGTACAATTAGGTGCATAATCTAACTACTTGTTAAACAAGCTCCTTATGGAGTCTTAATACCAGATCAACAGAAGCCTGTCCAATCCATGGACAGGCTTTTTTGCGTCTAAAAACAGAAGAACTATTTACAAAATTATTTTTATTTTAGATGTATGTTTTTTCGGTGTTTCCCATATTGTTCCCTTCGGCTCAAGTCTCCTTTGCTGTCAACGGCTTTCTTACTCGTGAGCCTATGGGCCTTCCTTTGTGAGCACGTGTATGGGCAAATACAGTCTAGTACCTTTCAGAGTAAAGGCGCCTATGCGGAGAAGATCTACCTGCAGCTAGATGCCGATGTGTACACAACCGACCAAACCCTTTGGTTCAAAGCCGTTGTCTTGGAATCTGCCGGTCACTACCCTTCTCAACTCAGTGGAGTGCTTCACGTAGATCTTGTAGCGCCCAACGAACAGATCGTCGCCAGTAAGCGTATTAAGCTAAGCCAAGGTAGCGGACATGGTGCTTTTGAACTAAAAAAGACTTATCCCGCAGGAAAATACCTGTTACGTGCATACACCGAATGGAACCATAATTTCGGAAGTGATTTTATGTTCAGCCGATACATCGACCTCTTTCCGGCCACGCTAGAAACAAAGATGGCACCTATCATCGACATCAAGATGGTGGAACATCAGGCGAACAGCTATCGATTGCAAGCAAAATTATTTCCTCGATTGATCGACCCAGCGCATCGTAAGCAACTGTCGCTATACCTCATCGTGGATGGTAAAAAAGACAGCATCACGCTAAAAGAAAGTGACCAAGGATATTATCTATTGGATCAGCAATTACCCGCCAACGCCGCTACGGCCATCATCCAAATGCGAACCAATAACGGCATCCGCTATACTAAAAGCTTAGCAACGCCAACGGCAACGGTAGATCTACAGTTTTTTCCTGAAGGCGGTGAATGGCTAGAGAATATACCCACAAAATTGGGCTTTAAAGCGATCAACCCTGCCGGAAAAGGAATTCCTATATCGGGGATGATATTCAACGATCTCGGCGATACCATCAGTAGGTTCTATAGTAACCATTTAGGTATCGGAGCGGTATACCTTATGGCCAACGAAGGACATACCTACCACGCGGTGCTGGATAGCGTAAACGATAATAATCTCGTGCGCGCGCCAAGTTATCCACTACCTCAATCGATCAAAAAGGGGCACAGATTGGCCATATGGCGAGCCGAAGAGCATATCAAGATAAATATTCAAAGCACGGAAAAAATCCAGGATAGCTTACTTGTACAGGTCAGCTGTCGGGGGAGTCTGTATTATCTAGTCAAAACCAGTACCCAAAGCAAACAGATTTTAGCATCTATACCGGAAGCCGACCTACCGGAAGGCATCATCCTCTTCACGTTATTAGATCAAGGCATGCGTCCTATTGCGGAACGTATCTATTTCCATGAGCGACCAGAAAACCGTCTGGCCATACAAGCCTCCGCAGCTAGCAACCGCTATGAAAAACGTTCGAAAACCGATCTGCAGATCCAAGTGTTGGGAAAAGATGGGCTTCCTACGGAAGCAAAACTATCGGTCATGGCCGTTGGTAGCGACCATATTGGAAGGAAGGCTTCCACACGGCAAAATATATTGACACATTTCTTACTGCAATCCGAGTTACGCGGTGAGGTCGAAGAACCCAACTATTATTTCCAAGGCGATTCTGCAAAGCGCGCTGCCGATTTGGACGCCTTGATGCTGACGCAAGGATGGCGCAAATACAAATACAACGAACCAGTGCCAGAGTCCTTTTTTTTTCAACCGGAATTTACCCCCTATATTGCCGGCGACGTATCGGGTCTATTATCAAAAAAAAAGCAAGCGGGTATACAGCTTTCCCTTATCGGCTTTGGTGCCGGCCATGTGTTCCAAGTCCAAAATAGCGATAGCCTAGGTAGCTTTTACTTTCAACTGCCGGATCAGTACAGTGATACGTTGAACGTGCTGCTACAAACGGCCAATAAGGCCGGAAAAAAACGCGATTATACGATTCAGCTGGACAAACGGCATCAAGTAGATATGCGCTACGATCCTCTGCAATCGCTGGAACATATCGACAGCATCACCTCGCTATTAGCCCTCAAACGACAGGAGCGCAGTAAACGAGAGGCTGCATACCGCATAGCTGCCGGAGGAATCCTGCTGGACGAGGTTGTCGTGGAACGGAAACAACTTAATGAAAACGAACAAAAGGTATTGGACACCTATGGCGCGGCAGATGTTGTGATATCGGGAAAAGCTATCCAAGAAAAAGAACAAAAATGGTCGTACGGACTGTACAGCGTCTTATTGTTTAATTTCCCGCAAGATGTAAGGATCGAACGCTTAGCGGAACCCGGCGGACACTTAGTCGCCAAAGTTCATGGAAGCGAACCGACCTTAGTCGTGGTTGACGGTATCCCGGTTCCGGGCCACTCCTACGACATCATACCCAACGTCCCTCCTAGTGAAGTCAAAAGTTTCGAAATTATTCGTTTCGCAAAAAACTTCGCCAACTTGTACATGCAAACCTACCCTGACGCTTCGCCCATGAATATTCCTATGGTGGGGCACGTGATTGCCATCTATACCCATGCTGGACAAGGGGTGTACAACGTTCGTCGATCTCCGGGCATTATGCAGGCCGCAGTTCCCGTTTATTCGCCTAATATAGACTTCTATGCACCGCGGTATGCATCTATGTCTGCAGAAGAAGCTGCCAAACCAGACTGGCGCACCTTGCTCCACTGGCTTCCCGATGTCCTGACGGATAAGGAAGGAAAAACGGTCGTCGACTACTACAACGGCGATAACATGGGCGAAACCACCATCATCATCGAAGCCTTTAACGCGGCGGGCGACATCGGCTACTGCGAATACCGATACACTGTAGAGGATAAACCCAACGGCGCTCCAACCCACAGTTCACCCATCATCCCTGATAACGATGGGCAAACTGCGGATTAAAAAGCCTACTTGTACCGTGATGCTCTCGCCAGGAAACCCTCCCGATACCTTAGTCAATCTGTTGGGCTTTGAGCAACGCTTCGGCATCTTCCGCTAACCGTACGAACTCTATTCGGTATCCCTCAGCATCGACACCACGAGCTGCGCGTGCACGGGCTATCAACGATGGAAAGCTAGCTTGCTGTTTGTAGTCCGAATGCCGCAATAGCATACCAAACTCGGCGACAGCCGACGCAAATTTAAAGTCTGTAGATACTTCATCCAGCGGTGTTATCTTATTGCCAACCGTCGCCTGCTTTAGTTTAGAGCTATCCGAATTGGGATCTTTATAACGGAACTTCACCGTTGCCACTTCGCCAACAAGTCGTCCGCCTTCCGGTATCGCCTCTTGTTGGTATTTTAACGGATCTACGTTACCAATTGTGGATGATTTGGTGCCTACCGACACAATCTCATACAGCGCTGTAACCGTATGTCCTACGCCCATATCACCACCGATCTTGGTATCGTTGTTAAAATCTTGTGCTTCCAATAAACGATTTTCATACCCGACTAGACGGTAGGCCTGCACCTGTGCTGGATTAAATTCGACCTGAATCTTGACATCTTTCGCCACGGTGAACAAGGTGCCACCAAATTCGGTAATAATCGCCTTACGGGCTTCCGAAATATTGTCGATATATGCATAATTTCCACGGCCTTTGTCTGCTAGGATCTCCATCTTGCTATCTTTATAATTCCCCATACCGTAGCCCAAGATCGAAATGTTGATGCCACTTTCTCGCTGTTTCTCGATCAGTACTTCCATATCCTCATCGCTGGACGCTCCTACGTTGAAATCACCATCGGTAGCCATGATGATACGGTTGTTTCCGCTTTTGATGAAATTTGCACGTGCAATTTGGTAGGCCTTAATGATGCCTGCTGCACCAGCAGTGGATCCTCCAGCCTCCAAGGCGTCAATAGCATCCTTAATCTTCATCTTCTCGCTACCGGCGGTGCTTTCCAATTTAACCCCTGCGGATCCAGCGTAGGTTACAATCGCTACCCGATCATTTGTCCGCAATTGATCCACCAGCATCTTCAGCGAAGATTTTACCAACGGCAATTTATTGGCATCATACATCGAACCAGATACATCGATCAAGAATACAAAATTGGAAGCGGGCAGCTGTTCTTTAGGCACATCTTTCGCTTTAAGCGCAATACGCAACAATCGATGCTCCCTGTTCCACGGTGCTACGGTTAACTCGGTCTTTATCGACACCGGATCGCCATTGCTGGGGGCCTCCAATTCATACTGAAAATAGTTGAGCATTTCTTCCACACGCACCGCATCTTTCGGCGGAACGGTCCCCATCTTCAACATCCGACGCACGTTGCTATAAGAGGCGGCATCGACGTCCGCAGCGAAGGTAGAAAGCGGTTCCTTACGCGGATTGATAAAAGTATTCTCCTTAACCTGAGCATAGCTCTCCTGCGGTGCCTGTGCTGGAGAAGCTATTGCCATCCCTCGTATCATGAGCGTATTCGACGATTGTTTCGCACGTCCAGCATAGGCTGTTACAACTACTTCTTCCGTGAACATCGCTTCTGGTTTCAATATGATCTTGATTCCATTCTTTTTACCAACGTTGACAGACTTCGTTTCAAATCCGATCATCTTGACTTCCAAATTATCTCCTACCGAAGCTTCAATGCTGAACGCACCGTGTTTATCGGTCTGTATCATTACTTGGGTGCGTGGGTTCGATACAGAAGCACCAGCGATTGCTTGGCCCGTTCCGGATTCCAGTACCCAACCGCTTACCTCCGCGCCCAAGCAGGTGCCAATCCCAATCAGGATCGCACACAGTGCAGATAAAAATGTTCTCTTTTTCATAGCTTATCTTTTTTTTGGAGATGGATGCAGGAAAATATTAATTTCCATAAGCGAGAAAAAAAAATTATTTTGCTTTCGAAATATGAAGCTCCATAGGTCGTCAGAACAATCTCTATCCGATGAGGAATTACTTGCTCGCTACGGCGAAACACGTGATTTGACGACCTTGGCTGTGCTCTACACCCGACATAGCGAAATGGTCTACTATGTATGCTTGCGTTATTTCAAGGAGAGTGAGCGCAGCAAGGATGCCGTCATGCAGCTCTTTGAAGAGCTTGTCCATAAGATTCCTAAACAGGCGATAAAAGATTTTCCAAAATGGCTGTATGTCGTTGCGAAAAACCATTGTTTAATGGCATTGCGGGCGAACAAGCAACAGTTTGTTATTCCTGTGGATAATTTTGTGGAATTTTCGGTCAACCTGCATCAAGATGAAAACTATGCGGAAAAAGAGGAACGGTTATCGCTGTTGGAAAGCTGCATGGACAAGCTACCTGCCAAGCAGAAGGTTACGGTAGACCTCTTTTTCTTGCAAGAGAAGTGTTACAAGGAAGTCGCCGAACTGAGCGGATACAATTTAAATGAAGTAAAGAGCTTTATCCAGAACGGAAAAAGAAACTTGAAAATTTGTATGGAGAAAAATGCAGAATAGGAAATTTGACATAGCATATATACGTCGTTACGTGCAGGGCGATCTTTCTCCAAAGGAGATGCATGAGCTAGAACGTGCCGCAGAGGCCGATGAAATGCTTATGGATCTTATTCTGGGCGTAGAAACCGAATATGCCCAAAAGCTTCCGATGCCGATAGCTGATTTACAGCAGCGTATCGAGACCCGTACGAGCCCTAATCACAACAGAAAAATACGGCCTTGGAAATTCTTAGGTGCCGCAGCTTCGCTTCTTGCTGTTATTGGGGTTTCCGCATATTTCCTACTATGGTCCCCGCCTTCTCAACATGAACAGAAGATCGCAACAGCAGAAAGGGATCACTCTTCCGACCAAAAGCAAGAGCATCTCCCTTTAGCGGATACAGACAGCCTAGGTGCAACACAAGAGCAGCGTGACGATAGCTCGGAACAGCAGATAGCTGCAACAACCGCTAAGCCCGCGCCGCCTATCTTCGAAGAAAAGCCTCGGCCAACACGAGAAGATACCGAGCTACCGGCAGACCTCCTTTTAGACAGTAATGCCATTGTGCTCGCACAAGCCCCCAGCAAACAATTGGCAACCGTAGAGGTCAACGCCGCACAAGCCCATCGTAAGCAATCTGTCGCAGGTAGTACGCCGCAGATATTGATCCGAGGATCGAGTAGTTTGACACCTAGTAAGGCAGACCGCACCGTGGTCTTTGGAAAAGTGCTGGACAGTGAAACCAACACACCATTAGCCGATATTGTTATCAAGGATCTTATATCCAATAAAACGACAAAAGCAGACAGCCTAGGAAGATTCGTGATGGTCTCCGATTCGAATCAGGTCAACTTAGCGCTAAGCTATGTAGGCTACGAACCCAAGCAATTGCTTGCCGGCACCTCCGAACTTGAAATTCGACTAGATCCCATGCAAAACAGTCTAGAGGAAGTCGTTGTTTCTGGGTACAGCAAAAAACCGTCGATGCCGAAAAAACCAACGCCTATTGGTGGCTGGCGAGCTTTTGAAGCCTATATCAAAAAAGCTGCAAAAGCGAGCGGCCTCACATCGGGATCAGTAACCCTCCGTTTCGACTTAGATACGGCAGGTAACCCTACGCATATCCGCATCGAAAAATCTACCAGTGCAGCCCACGAGGCCAAAGCGATACAAGTGCTAAAAGATGGTCCGAAATGGGAACATGGTCGGTTAGATAAGGCAACCAAGCTAACGATTGAGTTTAGGGAATAAACGCTATGATCTAAAAAGTATCGATTGCCCTCTGGCACAAAAATTTCGGTGTGTACGAAAAACTAGCCGCCTTCTCGGGAAGGCGGCTAGCGAAAAATTAAAAATACATCAGTCGCAGAAAACAGCTTATGTACATTTAGAAGATGCTTACCTCAGCCATCGCCGCAAAGCCAGTTCCGTCAAAACCACTTTTAAAGATGAGCTTGAAATAACGCGCGGATACTGCAGAGGCCAATGTCACTTGCTGTGCCGTTGTGCTCTCCGTCAGCGCGTAATCACCAACGCTTGACCAATTGAGATTATCACTGCTGACCTGAATCTCTATATCTTTCACTTTGCGTGATCCGTTGCGTTGTGTGAGTGCAAAACCATTGATCAACTTGCTTTCCTTCATGTCTATGCTCACAAAATGCGGATATGTGTCTGGATTCGTCGACCAACGCGAGTGCCAGTATGTTGCAGCATTGCCATCCACAAGATTGGACGCACGGCCATTCTCACCAGCAGTCTCCTGCGAGCTATACCCCACCACGAGCCACTTGTTCTCCCAATCCGGATCATCGGTCTTTGTCGTTAGGTCTTCTGTGGGCGCAGGTAGCCCCAAAGCTGCGATTTCTAAATACACGGATTCATTGACCTTAAGGCCCCACTTTCGGAAAAATTCTGTCAGGTTTTTACCCGAGATCGTACAGGCCTTCAACATAAAATAGCGCATTTTCTGTTCTGTGGTAGACAAGGATACTTGATCTTCCCGAGTTTCCTTATGCAACCGCTGATAGAAACTGTCGCCAAAGCCTAGCCAAAGTTGCTGAAACATCGCTAAGCGGACAAAAAGATCAGTGGTTTCCGCATTAAAGCTCTTCTCCGCATAAGGTACTGCGAGGTAGTCCATCGCCGCATTCCATACCCCATCTCGGGTCAGCCTTGATGTAGGGATTCCCATTTTACGTTCCGCAGCCAGAGAATAAATATTCACCGTCACTTCACCTAAACCTTCCCAAGTCCATGCACCTTGTTGGTGCATATGCCCCAGTTCGTGCCAAGGTCCCCACCCATCATTACGGATGCCATTCACTGTCAAAATGGTATTCATCACATCAGTATGGTACCACGTACGATACCAAGTGGCGGCCATATAGGTATCTGCCATATCGGTTTCCGTCATAATGATCTTGTGGGTATTTCGCGCATGCTGTGGCGACGAGTTGTCGATACCGCTGATTGCGTACTCCGCATCCGACACCTGCTCGAGCAACTGCATAAGCTCCTGCTGATCTTCCGATCGGTAAGCTAGAGCTTTCGCGCGCGAGGACACAATGATGTTCGTGCCATTTTCAAGCAATACATCAGGTGCGGTCGTCCAATTATCCAACATGGATTGCCATTGTGCATTGCTGGTCTTTCCCAGTATAAAATGGGGAACCGGTTGATGTCCTTGTCGGAATTCTATGCGAATACGCCCCGATATGGCACTGTTATCGTTGGCAGGGTAACGGATAAACAACAGGCCGCCAAGTGCATCGCCTGTGATGGTTTGTAGTCCTGTTGTCAGGTTGACCGACCGAGGATCCCAACGCGCCTGATAGCGTGAGTAGGAACCGATAAGAAGTCTAGGGATACCGCTCCCTGGTTCAAGTTGCTCAACATAGAGTACAAGGTCGGTATTGGGCGGTACAAATAAACCCGTAGATGTAAAATCCGATGCCGGATTGGACTGACCTAATCGACGTGCCTCTCGCTGCCCGGAAGGCTTTTCCTGAAAGGTTTGGATACTGTCGAAAGCAATGGATAAGCTATCCGCTGGCTCGATGACGGTTTCGCTCAGCAGGTTGCGCTCGCAAGAAACCGACAACATCGCGAAAAAGGCAACCACAACAAGAATGGAGTTTCGTTTCATCATAATCATATTGATTTACAAGGTGTTTCAACTCAAGTATAATTATATTTTTTTAGAGAAAAAAAGATCAAAATCAAACAATCGATTGCGCAAAATTTCATATAATAGGAAAAGAAGGACAACTTATAAGGCGCCAATTTATTCATGCGCAAGTCGCATTTAAATATTTACGGTATAAAGATTCGCTATACGTAGCTGAAATTTCTAGACAATAAACCCTAAATTAGTAGCAGCACAGAACTACGGCTGCGGCCGATGATGAATACAATTCCAATCGCCCTGAACGATGAAGTATAAACAGATAAACAATAACTCGATCAACCAGGTGATGCTGATCATCATCATTATTTTGATCTCCATCTTAGTATTCAAGAACCTGCTGTATTACCTGCCCGGTTTCTTAGGAGCGATTACGCTGTACATACTCTTTCGCACCCCATATTTCAAATTAACCGGCCGCTATCATTGGAAAAAGTCACTCGCTAGTGCGCTGTTCATCCTCCTATCTATTATTTTTATCATTCTCCCTATTTGGGCTATCATCGATTATTTGGCACCACAGGTCAACCACTTTTTCAGCAATCAACAGCAGATCGTCGATAAGTTCAATACATTGAAGGTATTTATGAGTGATAAACCATTCCTAAAAGATATTGACATGTCCGACACTGCGCTCTTGAACTTTTTACAGCGACTGACACGCTACGTCCCTAATATTTTGAATTCTGTGGCCGAGGTAGGTGTAAACATTGTTGTCACCCTATTTGTACTGTACTTCATGCAAGTGAATGCAAAGAAAATGGAGTCTACACTCTACCGCTCTATTCCTTTCAGTAAAGAGAGCAAAAGGGATATTTGGAACGAGCTCAACGTAATGGTTCGTTCCAATGCCATAGGCATTCCCATCTTGGGCTTTTGCCAAGGCTTAGTAGCCATGTTGGGCTACTGGATATTCGGCATCGATAATTTTGTGTTATTGGGCCTCCTTACGGGGATATCATCAATTGTCCCTATCTTGGGTACGATGACCATATATGTACCGATCTGTGCCGTCACCTTGGCCGGCGGGGAGACCGCCAATGCTATCGGTCTATCCATTTACTGTTTCATCTTGGTAGGCGGTATCGATAATGTCCTGCGCTTTACCATTTTGAAAACTATTGGCGATGTGCCGCCGATGATCACCGTTTTCGGCGTATTGCTAGGCCTGAACCTATTTGGCATGCTGGGTTTGATTTTCGGCCCGCTTATCCTTTCTTCGATAGGCCTATTGATGAAAGTTTATAGCCACGAGTATGGTAAAGGTATTGTCCGCGAACCTTTGCACCTGCCTTCCTCCGAATCTATTACACCGGATAACCCAAAGGCAGATACATAAATGATAGATGCACAAGAAATGGATTTTTCTGGCTCCCAAAAATATGGACATTTGAATATGGAAAAGCAACAGGATCTCGTCAACTTCGAACGTATAGCCAAGGCTATCGCGTTTTTGCAAGACAACTTTAAGGCGCAGCCTTCATTAACGGAGATTGCGGATCATGTACATGTCAGCCCCGATCATTTTCAACGTCTCTTCCAAGAATGGGCGGGCACCAGTCCTAAAAAATTTCTTCAATACACCAGCATACAGCACGCAAAACAATTGCTGGCCAGTCAGCAAACCAACCTCTTTCACGCTTCATTTGAAACAGGGTTGTCCAGCACCAGTCGCCTGCATGATCTTTTTATACAGATCGAAGGGATGACGCCCGCAGAATACAAACAAGGTGGTCGGCAGCTTACCATTCGCTATGCCTATCATGCATCTCCCTTCGGAAAAGTACTCATTGCATCTACCGGTAAAGGTGTTTGTTACGTTGCTTTCGAAGACCAGGAGAATGATGTACTTGAAACCCTTTTCAATAGTTACCCAAATGCTACTTTTGTTCGGGAAAACAGTCCTTACCAAGCGGCAGTATTAGCATTTTTCAATCGTGATTGGTCCAACCTACAAGCCGTGAAATTACATCTTCGTGGCACTCCGTTTCAGTTACATGTATGGGAGGCGCTCCTAAAAATTCCCGCAGGACAGCTGGCCAGTTATCGCCAAGTGGCCACGGAAATTGGAAAATCTTCCGCATCCAGAGCGGTCGGCACGGCTATCGGCAGCAACCCTATCGCCTATTTGATTCCCTGCCATCGGGTGATACAAACTTCAGGATTATTAGGTGGCTACCGCTGGGGGCTGCACCGCAAAACCGCAATTATTGCTTGGGAAAGCGCACTAACAACTTGACAACAATGATGACATTATTTGACAACTCAGCCGTGCCCAAGCGAAACCTGCTACCACAAGATGGTACGGTACACTACTACGGACAGGTTTTTAATAACCGTGACGCAGACCGCTATTACAGGCAGCTGCTCGACCAACTCGCTTGGGAGCACGATCAGGCAGTGATCTTCGGTAAACATATCAGTACCAAACGTAAAGTAGCTTGGTATGGCGATCACGCATTTGAATATACCTACTCAGGAATATTGAAAAAGGCATTGCCGTGGGTGGCTCCATTGCAAAGTATCAAACAGCAGATCGAAGAACTTTGCGGCGAACGGTTTAACTCTTGTCTATGCAACCTCTACCAGGACGGATCGGAAGGAATGGCCTGGCATAGTGATGGAGAAAAAGACCTTAAGAAACATGGAGCCATTGCGTCAGTGACCTTCGGTGCCCAAAGAAAATTTGCATTTAAACATAAATTGAATAAGCAGACGGTCTATGTGGAGCTCGAACATGGTAGTTTGCTGATCATGCAGGACCAAACGCAGGATCATTGGCTGCATCGATTACCACCTACGACAAAAGTCACAACTCCTCGCATCAACCTTACCTTCAGAACGATTGAGCGACACCAATCATCAAGGTAGTGTCACAACGCCACGCTTTTGTTGTTTAATCATCATCTTCGATATGCGTAGTTGTGGATGCACGAAAAGCTATAGGCCTTTTTCGTAAATTGTTACTATATATCGATGTAATATGAAACAATTAGAAAATAAAGTAGCTATAGTCACTGGAGGTGTCTCTGGCATTGGAAAAGCTATTGTCGAGGCCTTTGTAAAAGCAGGTGCGAAAGTGGTCGTTTCCGACTTAAATGAAAAGTTGGGTCATGAGTTGGTGAATGCCGATAAAGATGGACGCATCCTCTTTGTAAAAGCAGATTCGTCATCTCCGGAGGATAACAAGAAAATTGTGGACGTCGCCATTGAAAATTTTGGAGCCCTGCACATAGCCGTCAACAACGCTGGTATTGGCGGTCCGGCAGCTACCGTAGGCGATTATTCCTTGGATGCTTGGAACAAAGTCATCGATATCAACTTGAATGGTGTTTTCTATGGCATGCATTACCAGCTTCCGGAAATCGAAAAAGTAGGCGGATCCATTATCAATATGGCTTCCATTTTAGGTAGCGTTGGCTTTGCCCAATCTTCGGCCTATGTCGCGGCAAAACATGGCGTTGTAGGTTTAACGAAATCAGCTGCTTGGGAATATGGCACGCGTGGTGTGCGCATCAATGCCATCGGTCCTGGCTTTATTGCAACTCCGCTGATCGATGACCATTTGGATCAAGGGACACAAAAATATTTAGCCGAGCAGCATGCTATGCAGCGCTTGGGAAAACCTGAAGAGGTAGCTGCCTTAACCCTATGGCTAGCTTCCGATGAGGCTAGTTTCGTGACCGGAAGTTACTATCCAGTAGATGGTGGGTATTTGGCGAAATAGGGCCATCATTATTTGGAAAAGTAAAGAGCAATAAAACTCATGATTGCTCTTTACTTTTTTCTGCTGTAAGCACTTCCGCCACCACAAAAGTGCTTCCGCCAACAAAGATGAGATCGCCGGTGCGGAAATTGTCTTTTGCGGCCCGTAAAGCTCCCTCCACAGTAACAAAATCCTCACCCTTCAGTTTCCAAGAAGCAGCGGCTTCACGCAATTCTTTGACAGGCAATGCGCGTGGCATGTCTGGGCTGCAGAAGTAGTATTTTGCTCCTGCAGGAAGAAGCGGTAGCATATGGCTCAAATCTTTATCACGCATAGCACCAATCACCATATGTAATTGATTATACTTGGTCTGCTTTAGGTTCTGCACTACTTCACGGATACCGTCCTCATTATGCCCCGTGTCGCAAATGATATAAGGATCAGTCGACAGCGTTTGCCATCGCCCTTGAAGCCCTGTTTGCTTTTGCACCTCCAACAAGCCTGCACGGATATCCTCCTCTTTCAGAGCCCATCCCTGCTTCTGTAGGGCTGCAACTGCAGTCAGCACGCCTAGTAGATTTTTTTGCTGGTACGAGCCCGCGAGTGCCATCTCCCAAACCTGCTGACCGCCAGTTTGCTTGTTGAGCACTTCCACCTGCAGACCCGGTTCCTTACGTTCGGCAGCCAAGACCTGTAAATCAGCAGTTGCAAATTTCAATGGGGCGCCTACCTTTTGGGCATACTCCTCGAATACATGAGCCACCTGTTCGTCCCATTCGGAGACAACCACGGGAATATCTTTCTTTATAATACCTGCCTTCTCGCCAGCAATCTCCTGCAAGGTATCGCCCAAAAGATTCATATGATCCATCCCAATATTCGTAATGACAGCGAGCTCCGGTAGAATAATATTGGTACTGTCCAATCGACCACCAAGTCCTACTTCGATAATTGCAATATCTACTTGCTCGCGGGCAAAGTAATCAAATGCCATAGCTACGGTTACCTCGAAAAACGAAGGCGATATTTCTGTGATTGTTGGCAAATGTTGATTGACAAACGCTAGTACCTCCGCTTCTGAGATCATCTGTCCGTTGACACGTATACGCTCTCGGAAATCGACCAAGTGGGGTGAGGTGTATAAGCCCGTTTTGTAACCTGCCGACGCAAAAATCGATGCCAACATATGGGAGGTAGAGCCCTTCCCATTGGTACCTGCAACATGAACAGACTTAAATTTTTGATGGGGATTATCCAGTGCTGCACAGAAACGAAGGGTGTTGTTTACATCTTTCTTAATGGCGCTAGCACCATCACGTGTAAACATGGGTAATCGAGCATAAAGATACTCGATTACCTCATCATATGTCTTCATCATGAAAAGTTATCTTAACTTGAAATTGAATACAATAACACCCGTTTGAGAGTCGGGAGCGTTGGGTAGTTGGTTAAGACGAGCCCCCATCACGGCACGTTCACATTTCTCCAACAAACTGCGGTTGGAAATTGTTGTTCCTCGTACACCAGCGCGCGCGTATGTTACTACGCCACTTTTATTCACTTTAAATTCTACGGCTACACGTCCGGCCTGCTGTCCATCATCCTGTATTCTAGGTGGAACTTCAAAACGGCGGTTAGCGATGGTCAACATCATGTTTCCATCTCCCGAACCACCCTCTCCGTAGTTGCTCGCTAATGGATCGCCAAGGTTACTACCTTGGTTGCCCGCTGTGCTACCTGTACCATCGCCGGTTCCGGTGGCGTTGTTCTTTTTACCTTTATACAGCGCATTTGGATTAACAGCTGGCTTGGCATCTTTCTTTTCAGTCGTAGCGACATCGGCATTGGCTTTGACCGGCTTTTCATTTTTAGGCACCGCAGGCGCATCTTCCACATCTTGCGTAGCCACAACCTTATCGGCCACCTGCTGCGAAGGTGTAGGTACCGGTGTAGAAACAGGATCAATTTTATCGGGCTTCACATTATTCGCATTCTCATCCATGGAAGGTTCATCAACGCTCATGTAGTCGTCGCCCATTCCTTCTTCCGAGGTTCCATAATTCACCACAATACCACCCATACCATAGCGTGGTACATCACCTCCAAAAACCACGAAAAACGCAATCAACACCAATATCCCCATCACTGCCGTAGATAAGCCCAAGGCTTTCGGCAGATTATTTTCCTCTTGCGATTGGTAATACATCTTCTTTCAAATTAAAAAGTCAAAATTAAAAAGTCAAACAGCGATAGTCTGATAGATATGCTATCTCGCCGTATCAATTGTCGTTGTATTGCAATACCTACGACCTGATACACCATCCTTCTTTAATCTTTCTTCGGCTCCGTCGCCAGCACCAATTTTACTCTATTCTTGTTTGCCACATCCATCACGGAGATCACATTTTGAATAGGCACCGAACTATCGGCATACAACATGATCGTCAATTCCTCGCCGTTAACAATTTGGCTTTGAATCAATGGTTCCAATTGATCCAAGCTAACCGTTTGTTTGTCCACGTGGTAGTTTAAATCTGCCGTAATAGACACTGTCATCGTTTTTTTAGCAACCGACTGCTCGCCGGCGCTCGATTTTGGCAACAACAATTTCACGACCTGTGGATTGGCCACCGCAGACGCCAACAGGAAAAACAACATCAAGAAAAACATGATATCGTTCAATGCCGCTGTGTGTACCTCCGCTGTAGGCTTATGTCTTCTGTTTCTTAAATTCATCGTTTAAATCGAAAAGTCAAAAATAACGTCAACTATTAACTTTACACTAAACACCAGGCTCGTCCAATAGATCGATAAATTCTACCGAATCAGTCTCCATGCGTAAAATAACGCGCTCTACCATCATGTTCAATACGTGGTAACCAATGTAGGCTAAGATACCTACCGTAAGTCCACTTGCTGACGCAATCATCTTCACATACAAACCACCAGACACCGAACCAATATCGATCCCGCCTGCTACTTCCACATCACGGAAAATCTGGATTACTCCAAAAATAGTTCCAACGAAACCAAGCATCGGCGCGATACCAGCAACAATACCGAGGATATTGATATTCTTCTCCAACTTGGAAACTTCCAGCTTACCAGCATTTTCTATCGCTCCCTCAATATCTTTAATCGGACGTCCTACCCTGGAAAGGCCTTTCTGTAGCATACGCGCCAAAGCAGAATTGCTGGAACGACAAACAGCTATTGCTGCATCTAATCGACCCGACATGACGTTGCTCTTGATTTGCGACATTAACCCCGAGTCGGTCTTTGATGCTTTCCGAATCGTGATATATCGTTCAAAAAAGATAACCAAGGCTAAAAACAACAGGAAAATAATTGGAATCATAATCCAACCTCCCTTCATCAACAGTTGAATAAGATTTAAGTTCTCATCTGCTGTTGCCAACTGTACCGCTTGCTGTTGAACTGAGTTCACAGAATCCATCGTTGTTACATTCTCTTGCATTAATGACATAGTCTTTCTTGTGTATTTTTTGTTGTTAGGTTTATTTTATCAATTTATCTTATCCGGCCAAGCATCCTTCTCAATATTTTTTCGGACATATTGCAGGGCAGTCTCCATTTCCTCTTTGGTGGCATAGGTATCCCAAATTACCTTTTTATTGTTTTTCACCATCTTGCTCGGCACAGCACGGACGCTCGTGTACCCTTTCTTGCGCATCGATACAGCATGCTCATTGGCTTTGGCCATCGTGGGATGTATACCTATCACGATCTGCCATTGGTCGGGAATCTCTGCCGGTGCTGCTTCGGGCGTGTCCCTTGAGGAAGCTTCCGTCTGGGTGGTATCCACCAAGCTCTCCGCCAGTGAATCTGCATTGCTCAGGCTATCCATAGGGATAAAAGCATCCAGTGTATCCTGCTCTGTTGCCTGCGACTCCACAACTACTGCAGGCTCAACAACGCGACCTGCGCGCTTATTAAAGTAATATAATGCAGCAATAGTACCTAGTGCCAGAATAGCAATTAAAATATACCATAATGTATTGCTTCGCGTCTTCTTGGCTCCCATGCTGTTGTTTTCAAAAAATGGTTCCAAAATTTCGGCCGATACCGGCTGTTGCTCTACAGGAGATACCGCGGCTGGCACCTCTGATTTTTCAAGCTCGGGAACAGGAGTTTTCGCCGCGACAGGATCAGCTACAGGAGCGCTGGTCGCCGGTGGCAACGTCGCAACAATAGGTTCATAATTGAATCCTGAAAGATCCAATGCTTTAAAAACATAACCTTCGCCATAACTGACCAAGTAACCTAGATCGTCCAGCTTAGCCTGCCCCTCTTCCCTGATTTCCTTCAATAAGGCGCTGACGACAGCAGCGATCTGGCCTTCTGCCTCCTTCGTATCGATTGCCTGTAGCTGGGCGACATACTGGATGAAGTCATAACCGCGATTGCTCGTTTGGTCAAAGTCTATATAACTAATTGGGGGAAGATAGACATTCCGCTTTTCATCATACGTTGCTGGCGTATGATTCCGCTTAAAGGCGCCCAACCCTTTGATATAAACCTCGGGTTGTCTTTTCAACAGATTATTTACGTTCTTTCCTAAATTCATCCTATGTTATACTAAACTGCAAAGTTATGATCTTCTACGCTTAAAACGAAAAATTTAATCCGCCCAGTACGTTAAAACCTAATTTCGGGTAATACAAGTAAGTCTGATATTCCGCATTGAAGATATTGTTGGCCTTCACGAACAACCCCAATTGCTTGGTGGCTTTGTACTCCGCACCGGCACTTAGATCAAAGAATGATGGCACCTCTCGACGTTCATAAGAACTCGTTGTGATCACGTCACCTGTAGCAGCATCATAGTCGTAGGCCCTCGCATAAGATAGGCCATGGAACAAAGCTTCGGCGTCGATATACAATTTCTCCGATATATTAAAGCGAGCATTTGCGTTCAACCGCATTTTTGGCGTATGCCACACCTCGTCTTGCTGTGCCGCAGTATACTGATCGATGTTCAAGCGCCCTCCGAGGTTAACCAACTTCGACAGGCGTACGTTGATTTCACCCTCCAAACCCACATGTCGAACAGACTTATCGCCATTACCGTCATATACCACATCAAACTGGAACGGTGTTTCCATATTGTTGACAAAAAGAGGGAGCCCTTCCAATTGGCGGTAAATGGCTTTCACCTTATAACCAAAAGTAGCCCCTGCATTGCCCTTGATACCTCCAAAGAAATTCAGGCGTTCGACCATATTCTGTATACCTAGATTAGGTCCAATAAATGGGTTCTGCCGAGCGAAATCACGGTAGGAAGCTTTCTTGACACCTCCGTTTACCCCACCAAAAATATGGAAATATTCAGGAGCCAAAGCGAAATCGATTTCTGCCGCAGGGAAGATATTGAAACTGGTACTATCCCCGAACTCAGGCACAAAATTAGCCCCCAACGTAATGGCATAGTTATCCCCCTTAAAGCGGATGTAAGGATTCAACGTCGCCAACGAGTTGTTCGTCTGTCCGGCCACACCACTATTAGGCGTCCCATCTACATTATTGACATCTACGCTTAGATTGGCACCAATGTTAAAGGCACGTACACGCTTATTGAAGTAGGCAGAAACGGCGAACGAAGTTTCTTTGGCGTCAAAGCGATCGCTAAAAGAATAGGCATCAAGCTTCGCGGAATAACTAAACGCGTCTTCGTTCTTCGGATCGTAATTGCTGGTAAGCTCGCCGGTAAAGTAAATGTCATTGAAGACCTGCTTCTCTGGTGTAGGGTTTAACGTCGTCACGCGATCGTTAGCTAACGGGATACCGTAAAAATTCGTTCCAAAGCGGTTGTAGCCCAAGGTACCATCTACGGTAAACATCGGTAAGATGCGCCGCCCAAAAACGCCCACCTCCTGTCTAGAGAAACGCTGTCCCTCTAGACCTCCTTTTTGGCTCAAATGCTTCACAAAACCGCCCACGCGCATATCCTCGTACTCATCATACGAAAAATAGCCTTCACCTAAAATCGTGTTAAAGTTTCCCAATCCAAATTTCACATAGTTGCTCCGCTGATCCTGTGCTTGGGAAAATGGCGTTTCCTGTACGTCCAACTCTTTCAATCCGGTATTGATATCCAGCTTTTTATCAGCTATGTTACCGTAGGAAAGCTTGGGCATATAACTCCTTTTATTGGTCATGTCAGGACTGCGACGGATCTTAACCGCATCCGCAAGAATAGGTTTATAGTCACGTACGACATCAAAAGAATCGATAGTTACCGGCTTCTGAGGATCCGTTTGTGCATATCCCCCAACACTTAAACCAAGCAAAAACGCTACAGTTGCGTAATTCTTAAATACTGTTTTATGCAATTTCATCATGCTATCCTATTCTTGTTATTTCAATTTCCCTAAACGAGCCTTAGCCTCTTTTAGTACATCATCCTTATCGTTATCGTAATTCTCGATCACACTTTCGAGCGTCGATTTTGCTTGGAATTTATCCCCTTTGCCCAAGTAGGCATCTGCCATCATGATAAAGCCTTTTGCTACCCAATAGTCGTAAGAAGAGAACGAATTGGAAATATCAAAAGCCGATTCGATCGCCTTATCATACTGCTTTGCTTTCAGTTGCTGTTCCCCAACACGGTAGCGTGCTTCTGCCCCCGTCACGGTTTTACTTTTTAGCGCCGCCAAATTAAATTCTTTCAGGGCATCAGCCGATTTATTCGTTGCGGCATAGGCCTTACCGGCATAGAGATGCGCCAAGGCGATATCCTCTTCAGAAGATTTCTCATAGTTCTTCACCAATTTGGCGTAGTTCTGTGTTTCCACGTAGTCGCCGATATTGAAAAAACTCATCAACAGGTTGTTGATAGCAAAGCCGTAATTGGACTTGTACTCCGACGTTAGCTCCAACTTACGCAACACCTGCACGGCTTCGTTGTAGGCCTTATTGCGCAAATGCAATTTGGCGACACTGACCAGGGTTTGTTCCGTATAAGCGCTTGTCCAGTCGTTCATGATGATGTTAAAATCATGAATAGCCTCTTTGTCCTTGTGCAGCTGCGCATAACTCTCCCCGCGGATAAAGCGCGCATGCTTCTCCTGTATCGGTTTTGGAAACTTATCGAAATAGGCATTGATGGCTTCTACAGCACCTTGGTAGTTACCGCGGTCGAAAAGTGTTTTTGCCACGCTGAAAGTGTGTGCATCTTGTTGTGCCGTACTTAAATCACCGATGTTGGTACTCGTTGCATATCGAATATACCCTGTTGCATCACCTTTATCTAAGTAAATATTTTCGATGGATAGCAAAGCCTGCTTCGCTTCATCTGTCGTGGCATATTGATCGACCACACGTTGGAAGGTCGCTAATGCGGCATCGTTATCATCCTTGTTGTATTGCACCAAGCCGATCGTTACCAATGCACGTGGAACGTAGCTACTCCTTGGATATTGCTCAACCATGGCCTGTAAGCCCGATATTGCCGTGTTGTAATCGCCCATCAAGAAGTACGTGTACGGTACCTCGAAAGCCACGTCATCCGCGTAGTTGGATTTCGGGAATTGTTGCACAACAGAATTGAGGGTTGCTATCTTACCATTATTGTCCCCTTGCAATCCTTGGATAATTCCACGTTGAAACAAAGCATAATCTTGGCTAGGCGCCTTTGCACTGATCAAACGGTTATAGTATTCTAAGGCACGTCCATAATTCTTCATACCGAAGTAAGAATCCGCTAAACGAGCGATAGCATCATTACGGGTATTTATTTCAATGCCATCCTTGCCACCTGTTGCCAAAAAGCGCTCAAAGTAATTGGCGGCCGTATTATAGCGATCGTTGCGGAATGCTGCGTAGGCCAGCGCATAATTGGCATAACTATACACATCTGTTTTTCGCGCTGCAGGGAGCTGCAGGAATTTATTGAAGTTCGTGACCGACTCGCCATACTTGCGAACTTCATACATGGCCTCTGCCTTCCAGTATGTTGAAAGGGCATAAATCTCCTCATCGTAGCGATTCGCTTCCGAGCGCATAAACATCGAAATGGCATTTTCAAACGCCCGTTCGTTGTAAAACTCCAAACCGCGATAATAAGTCACCTTTTGGTAGGCCGCATTGGCTTCGCGCCCACGTTTGCTGATACCTTCCAAAATGTCGACCGCGGCACGGTAGTTCTTGGTGCTCAAGAGCACCTCTGCCAATAGTGTTTTGGCTTCTTCTAGGCGTGTAGAGCGCGGGTATGTCTCTAGGTATTCTTGGGTAGCTTCTAATGCCACTTGATGAAACTCCAACTCGTAGGATAATTTTGCGTAGTTAAACAAACCTTCTTCCTTCAACTGTGCATCAAAGTCCAATTTGGAGGCTCTAAAGAAAGCATTTCTTGCGCTCTGCTTATTACCGATCTTTAAAAACGAGTCGCCTAGTGTGATCATCGCACTTTGGTAATAGGCATCAGGCTCGCTAAGTTTTTCCAATTCCTTGATGGCCTTCTCATAATCGCCCAATTTGTAGGCGATATAACCGATTTGGTAACTATCTTGGTTGTTCTGTGTTTTCCCTTGATCTTGAGCTTGGAATTTATCGTAGTAGTTTTTTGACTTCTGCAGGTCGCCCTTGATAAAGTATGTGGCGGCTACAATTCGGAATATTTCCGTTTCGTGCTCCTGCTTGGTGCGCTCCAAGATAGGCAACGCATAGCTCAATACATCGTCGTAACGCTTGTCCAAGAAATAGAGCGCTGTAATATAATAAGGATAACTGTTTTCATAGGTCTTCGACCCGTTTAAACGTTCAAATTCGTTGAGTGCCGTTTTGTACTCGGCGTCCAAATAGGAAAGGTAGGCATAGTAATAGATGGATGCTTCTTGATATTGACCTTTCTCATCTTTTAATTTTTCGAAAAGCGGTTTAGCGGAGGTATAATCATCCGTCATAAATTGAGCATACGCCAATTTAAAACGATACTCTGTATTTTCCGCTCCAGCTAAATTCTTGCTATCGATCTTTTGAAACCATTCGATGGCTTTGGTATACTCTTTCTTCGCATAATAAGACTTACCGATTTGGAAATATGCGGCTTTTGAATTGGCACTTGCCGGATAATCTTTGATGTACTTCAGGAAGCGTGATTCCGCATCCGAATCCCCCAGTTCCAACGCACAGATAGCCTGATAAAAGCGAACATTCTCCTTGATCAACGTCAACTCCTCCGTCTCGTCCAACTGCAAGGTAGACTTCGTGCGAATATCCTCTACCCGATCAAACTGCTTAGCGGCTGAGCTGTATTTTCCCCGTTCAAACAACTCCATTCCAGACTTGTACGCATTGTTAATCTGTTGCCAAGCCGTTTGTTGCCCAAACGCTACCGAGCTCATTAAACTCAATGCTACACCTACACCATAAATTTTCTTATTCATACTGATGAATTATTCAACAACTAAATCTTCGCATTACAAAAGTGGCCTACCCTCAAAGGCATACACCTTCAGGATACTAAATTAGAACTAAAGTTCCACGTATTCCTCAAAAGTTCTTAACATCTGTTGGTAACTGCCCTATATAACGTAAATATTACCCAAAAAATATGCCCCACTTTAAAAAGTCGGGCATAAAAATGCTATTACACTGGCCTGCCGGCGCTTATCCGCGTTGTCCTGCCAACAGATAAAGTACGGCCATACGAACGGCGACACCATTTTCCACCTGATCGAGAATAATAGCATGTTTACTGTCGGCTACATCCGACGTAATTTCTACCCCTCTATTGATTGGTCCGGGATGCATGATGGTGATTTCCTTATCCAACGAATCCAATATTTCCTTGTTCAGCCCATACAGCATCGAGTATTCACGCAAAGAAGGGAAATAAGCAATATCTTGACGCTCTAGCTGTATCCGCAGCATATTGGCTACCTCACACCAGTTGAGCGCTTTACGAAGGTCGTGCTCCACTTTTACCCCTAATGAGCCGATGTATTTTGGGATGAGCGTTGTAGGGCCACAAACCATGACTTCAGCACCTTGCTTTTGCAAACACAAAATATTGGATAGCGCCACACGCGAGTGAAGAATATCGCCAATGATGGCCACTTTGCGTCCGGCCATGTCGCCGTGTCGCTCGCGGATAGAAAAAGAGTCCAGCAAAGCCTGTGTTGGATGTTCATGCGCACCATCTCCTGCATTAACGATCTGCGCATTTACATGCTTACTTAGAAACACGCCTGCACCAGCATATGGGTGGCGCATCACGATCATATCCACTTTCATGGCTAGAATGTTGTTGACCGTATCGATTAATGTTTCCCCTTTGCTAACCGATGACGATGACGCCGCAAAATTCACAATATCCGCAGAAAGACGTTTTTCCGCCAGTTCGAAAGATAGCCGGGTACGCGTAGAATTCTCAAAGAATACATTGGCAATGGTGATATCCCTTAGAGAGGGCACCTTTTTTATAGGCCTATTAAGTACCTCCTTAAAATTGGCCGCCGTATCTAAAATAAGTTGAATATCATTTTCATTCAGGTCTTTTATACCTAAAAGGTGTCGTGTGCTAAGCTGCTCGGTTGTTGTTGACATGTTATGTTGAATTTCTAGCGCTTTGTTTTACTGAAAAATAGCCTTACGGAATACAAGCTTTGGGTGCAAAAAACCATTCGAAACAAAAGCCTTTAAGCAGGCTTTTTCTCGGTCACGAGTACAATACTGTCGTCTGCGTCGACCTCTTCCCAACTGACGATGACTTTTTGCGAATCAATAGAATCCACCTGTATACCAATATAGTCGGGTTGTATAGGAATCTGCCTCGAAAAGCGGCGATCCACCAAAACCAGAAGTTCCATCTTTCCCGATCGGCCGAAAGCCTGCATCGCATCCATCGCCGAGCGAATAGTGCGCCCTGTCCAGAGGACATCATCGATAAGGACAACATCTTTATTGTCCACGATAAAATCAATGACCGTACTGTTTGCGGCCAAAGGACTAGCACCCTTCATACGGAAATCATCACGGTAGAATGTGATGTCCAACACACCAAGTTGCACCTGATGCCCCGTCATGTTTGCTATCTCCTTCTGAATGCGCTTAGCTAAATAAGTACCTCGTGGTTGAATTCCGATTAATACGGCATTGGAAAAATCGCCATGATTCTCAATCAACTGTTGACATAGTCTTTTGATTGTGATCTGGAATTTGGCTCCTTCTAATAAAATCGATTGTTTCATTATGGGAATGTTTGGGCAAACTTACGGTATTTTTTTGAAACACGCTACTTTTTCGGTGTAGAATACACACCTAAGCCATTTTTATGTGAGGCTACACAATCCTCGTCTTTTCTGACAAGAAATCATCCCTGTGCTCCACGTTGCAGCCAGTTGCTAAAAAAATAACACCATTTTGGAGGTCGATTGGATAAGGTCTACGTAGATTTCTTACGCTAGTCATTACATTTGGCAGGTGGGTAAATCCGATTTTGTGTTGAGGGTATTGGTTTTGCAGCCGTGTTATTCGCTTTGTAACCTCTGTCTATCAACCCCCTATCGATTCCACTCCTTTTTACAGGTGTGTCCCTTGCATTCCGTGCTATGCGCACCACCGCAGCGCATCTGTCATCTACTTATGCCGTTATGTTAGCGATCTGTTCAATGGTGTTTTTCGCTTCTACACGCTTGCCGATCGATTTTTGATCGTCCCGGCTCATGGAGGCACCTATGTATATTACTTTACTGGCTCTGTTTTTTGCGATCTTATCGTTGTAACGCGGCGTGATAGGTTAGTCATTTACTTTGGCACCCGTGTCAATCACTTTTCTTCTGGTGCTTTTTGCGCTGACCTGTCTGTACATTGCTTTTCCATACACCGACAAGCTACGTGCATAAATTTGTAATCTTCCCTCAGCTAGCAGCACCTAAAACTAAAGAATTCCAATCAGATTCGCTATTGTTATCCTGTTGGAATGTTGGAAACTCGGAGAGTTTTCCATATTTCAATAGGAATTCCGTGGG
>PJTT01000266.1_pt1 | contig 63695 bp, 60 predicted proteins | sample 1512261 | NCBI WGS metagenome assembly PJTT01 (sample SAMN08177685, study PRJNA422409) | Soil metagenome, whole genome shotgun sequencing project. | isolation source: Soil (2) enriched on wood chips | place: USA: Madison | collected 2015-01-15 | reverse complement strand
TTCGGCACGTTGCAACAAATGTGGCCATGCCTGTGGGAGAGGCGTTGTCAGCCTGGGTGCATGGCTTGAGACAGGTGATGCGGCAGCAATGCCAACTCAGAAATCCAGTCAACCCACCAAGGCCGGCAACCATGGCCTGACAGGTTCGGCACGTTGCAACAAATGTGGGAGCGGGCTTGTCCCGCGAAGCGCCGCGCGGGCGGCGCTCGATCGTGCAGGCGCCGGAAATGCTCCGACAAACCTCAAGGCCGGATCTCGATCAACGTCCCATCCCGCACCAGGTCCCATACTTCCTGCATGTCACGGTTACGCATGGCAATGCAGCCATCGGTCCAGTCCAGGGTATGGAAGTACCACTCCGGGTACTCGTCGTTGATCGGTGTGCCATGAATCATGATCATGCTGCCGGCGCTCACCCCTTCACGGGTGGCACGGGCGGAATCGGCGATATTCGGGTAGTTGATATGTATGGCCAGGTTGAAGCGGTCGCTCTGCTTGCGCCAGTCCAGCCAGTACAGGCCCTCGGGGGTTTTCTTGTCGCCCTCGCGCTCCTTGGCGCCCTTGGGCTGCTTGCCCAGCGAGATGCGGTAGGTCTTCAGCGGTTCGCCACGGCTGATCAACTGCAGGCGGCGCTCGGACTTGATCACCAGCACCTTGTCGATCAGCGGTTGCATGGCCTGCTGCGAAGGAGACGGGGTTTGTGCCACCGGCTGGGGCTTGCGAATGATGGTCTCGGTGAAGGCCGCCTGGGACACCGAGGTAACGCAAAGGCAGAAAAGGGCGAACAACCAGCGCATGTAACGGTATCCCTGAAGGCTTCTAGGTAGTGGTCGAGACGTTCATCGGCGGCAGGTATTCATGGCCTATGGGGTAGTGCTGCCCGATGCGGTCGCGATAGTAGCATTCTAGTGTGCGAGTGACGGTGCGGAAAGCCAGCTCGCCCCAAGGTATCTCATGTTCTTCGAACAGCCGCACCTCCAGGCTTTCGACACCGACAGCGAAATCGAGGTCTGCCAGCTCGGCGCGGAAGAACACGTGCACCTGGTTGATGTGTGGCAGATCGAACAGCTGGTACAGGTTCATGCTGCCGACCCGGGCGCAGGCCTCCTCGACGGTTTCGCGACGGGCCGCTTGGTCGAGCGTTTCGCCGTTTTCCATGAAACCGGCAGGCAGGGTCCAGAAGCCACGGCGTGGCTCGATGGCGCGCCGGCACAGCAGCACCTGGCTACCCCAAGTCGGCAACACGCCGGCGACGATGTTGGGGTTCTGGTAGTGGATGGTCTGGCAACACTCGCAGACATACCGCAGGCGGCTGTCGCCCTCGGGGATCCGCTGAGTGACCGGCTGGCCGCACGCGCTGCAGAATTTCATGTGTCGTTCCTTTTGCTTCGGGCTATCTTGGCGCGCCGGCCGGGCCGCCGCAAGCGCGCGGGGCTTGGGTGCATCGCGCCTTTGGTGCATCATGCAAGGCAGGCCTTGGATACGAGCGTGCGCAATGCTGGACGAGCTACTTCGCCGAATGAGCAACCACCAACCCGCATCACTGGAAACCGACCGACGGTTCCCCGAAGCGGCGGTCCTTTTGCCCATTACCCGCAGCGAAGCACCCGAGCTGGTCCTGACCCTGCGCGCCAAGGGCCTGTCCACCCACGGAGGCGAAGTGGCCTTTCCCGGTGGCCGCCGCGACCCCGAAGACCCGGACCTGGTGTTCACCGCGCTACGTGAAGCCGAGGAAGAAATCGGCCTGCCACCAGGCCTGGTCGAAGTGATCGGCCCGCTCAGTCCGCTGATTTCCCTCCATGGCCTGAAAGTGACGCCATTCGTCGGGCTTATCCCCGATTTTGTCGAATACCGCGCCAATGATGCCGAGATCGCGGCAGTATTCACCGTGCCGCTGGAGTTCTTCCGCCAGGACCCGCGCGACCATACCCACCGTATCGATTACCAGGGGCGCAGCTGGTATGTGCCCAGCTATCGCTATGGCGAATACAAGATCTGGGGTTTGTCGGCGATCATGATCGTCGAACTGGTCAATCTGCTGTTCGATGCCGGCATCAGCCTGCACCAGCCCCCTGAGCGTTACATCGAAAACTGAGCGGGGCCAACCCGTCGTCTGCGTTTGCAGCCTGAGGAGCAAGCATGAAATACCGCCTGGGCGACCTGCGGGTCGAGAGCCACCCTACCAGTTGGGCCGCACCCAACGCCACGCTGATCGGCAAGGTGCGCCTGCAGGCCAATGCCAGCGTATGGTTTGGCGCGGTGCTGCGCGGGGACAACGAGCTGATCGACATTGGCGAGGGCAGCAACGTGCAGGATGGTACGGTGATGCACACAGACATGGGCTCGCCGCTGACCTTGGGCAAGGGCGTGACCGTTGGTCACAACGCCATGCTGCATGGCTGCACGGTGGGCGACTACAGCCTGGTTGGTATCAATGCGGTGATCCTCAATGGTGCGCGCATCGGCAAGCACTGCATCATTGGCGCCAATGCGTTGATTGCAGAAGGTAAGGAGATTCCCGACGGCTCGCTGGTAATGGGCTCGCCGGGCAAGGTGGTGCGTGAGCTGACTGAACAGCAGAAGCGCATGCTCGAAGCCAGTGCCGCGCATTACATGCACAATGCCCAGCGTTATGCACGGGAGTTGGTGGTTGACGATGAGTGATGTCGTAGAGCGGCCGGTGGCCTCGCCGTGCGTGAGCATCTGTGCACTGGACGAGCAGGATATCTGCACCGGTTGCCAGCGAACCGTGGCGGAAATCAGCCGCTGGGGGCGGATGGACAACGACGAGCGCCGGGCTGTGCTCAAGCGTTGCCATGAAAGGGCCGTGGAGGCCGGCCTCATCCTGTAGGCTGACGCGCCCCCCTGTAGGAGCAGCCTTGTGCTGCGAAGAGGCCAGCAAGGCAAAAGGTGATCGTTCGCAGATATGGCCTCTTCGCAGCGTAAGGCTGCTCCTACATGTCCTGTGCATGGCTTGAGGTCGGTGCCTGCGGGTTTACCCGCGAACAAGCCAGCGGTAATCTGTGCGGCTTGCCCACAGACCACCCGCCAATGTTCTATCTGATTGCCTACATCAGCAGCGTAGTGCTGATCAACTACGCCTTCTCCAGCGCACCACACCTGGACATCATCTGGTCCGCCTGGGGTGGCCTGGTGTTCATCCTGCGCGACATGGTGCAGACTCGCTTCGGCCATGGCGCCCTGGTCGCCATGTTGGTGGCGCTGGTGCTGTCCTATGTCACCTCGGAGCCAGCCATCGCCCTGGCCAGCGCTACCGCGTTCTTCATTTCCGAACTGATCGACTGGCTGGTGTTCAGCGTTACCCGCCGACCGCTGCGCGACCGCCTGTGGCTGAGCTCGGCACTGAGCATCCCGGTGGACACCTTCATCTTCTTCGGCATGATCGGCGCCCTGACCCCAGCCGTGATCGGCACCGCCATGGCCTCGAAATTCGCCGGTGTCACCGCCGTGTGGCTGGCCATGGCATTTCGCGCCCGGCGGGCCGCCGTGACGGGTTGATGGTGTAGAATAGCGGTCCTTTTTCAGCGGGCGGCGCCAAGCCTGGTGCGGCCCCGGACGCCTCGAGGACCTGAAATGACCCGTATCGGAACCCCCTTGTCGCCCACCGCGACACGTGTACTGCTCTGCGGCTGTGGCGAGCTGGGCAAGGAAGTGGTGATCGAGCTGCAGCGCCTGGGCGTCGAAGTGATCGCCGTCGATCGCTACGCCAATGCCCCGGCAATGCAGGTGGCGCACCGCAGCCACGTGGTCAACATGCTCGATGGCGTGGCCCTGCGCGCGGTGATCGAGGCCGAGAAGCCGCACTACATCGTCCCTGAAATCGAAGCCATCGCCACCGCCACCTTGGTCGAGCTGGAAAACGAAGGTTTCAACGTGGTGCCGACCGCCCGCGCCACCCAGCTCACCATGAACCGTGAAGGCATCCGCCGCCTGGCCGCCGAAGAGCTGGACCTGCCAACCTCGCCGTACCACTTCGCTGACACCTACGAAGACTACGCCAAGGCCGTGGCCGATGTCGGCTACCCATGCGTGGTCAAACCGGTAATGAGCTCGTCGGGCAAGGGCCAGAGCCTGTTGCGCAGCGATGCCGACCTGCAGAAGTCGTGGGACTACGCCCAGGAAGGCGGCCGCGCCGGCAAAGGCCGGGTCATCGTCGAGGGCTTCATCGACTTCGAATACGAAATTACCCTGCTGACCGTGCGCCACGTCGGCGGTACTACCTTCCTTGAGCCAGTCGGCCATCGTCAGGAGAAGGGTGACTACCAGGAGTCGTGGCAGCCGCAGGCCATGAGCCCGAAGGCGCTGGCCGAGTCGCAGCGGGTGGCCAAGGCGGTCACCGATGCCCTGGGCGGTCGTGGCCTGTTTGGCGTGGAACTGTTCGTGAAGGGCGACCAGGTGTGGTTCAGCGAAGTCTCGCCACGCCCGCATGACACCGGCCTGGTGACCCTGATCTCCCAGGACCTGTCGCAGTTTGCCCTGCATGCCCGCGCCATTCTCGGCCTGCCGATTCCGGCAGTGCGCCAGTTCGGCCCTTCGGCTTCGGCGGTGATCTTGCCTGAGGGGCAGTCGCAGCAGACCAGCTTTGCCAACCTGGGTGCGGCGCTGAGCGAGCCGGATACCGCCATTCGCCTGTTCGGCAAGCCGGAAATCAACGGTACCCGCCGCATGGGCGTGTGCCTGGCGCGTGACGAGTCGGTCGAACTGGCGCGTGCCAAGGCGACCCGTGCTGCGCAGGCGGTCAAGGTCGAGTTCTGATCCGATTGGGGCTGCGTTGCAGCCCATTCGCAGCACAAGGCTGCTCCTACAAGGGCAACGCATCCCCCTGTAGGAGCAGCCTTGTGCTGCGAATGGGGCGCAGGGCGCCCCCAACTGTTCAAAGTTCGGTATTGCGGGTCTCTTTCAGGCACAGCACGGCAATCAAGCTGATCACCGCCGCCACCGACACATAACCCCCCACCCAGCTCAACCCACCCATGCTCACCAGCTTCTGGGCAAAGAACGGTGCCGCTGAGGCGCCGACGATGCCGCCCAGGTTATACGCCGCCGAAGCGCCGGTATAACGCACGTGGGTCGGGAACAGTTCAGGCAGCAGTGCCCCCATCGGCGCAAAAGTCACGCCCATCAGGAACAGCTCGATGGCCAGGAACAGCGCCACGCCTGCGGTCGACCCCGAAGTCAGCAGCGGCTCCATGGTAAAGCCCGAGGCCACCGCCAGCAGGCCGCCGACGATCAGCACCGGTTTGCGCCCGTAGCGGTCGCTGAGCCAGGCCGACAGTGGTGTGGCCAGGGCCATGAACACCACCGCAAAGCACAGCAGGCCAAGGAACGTCTCGCGGCTGTAACCCAGTGTGGTCACGCCATAGCTCAGCGAGAACACCGTGGAGATATAGAACAGTGCGTAGCACACCACCATCGCTGCTGCGCCCAGCAGGGTCGGCAGCCAGTATCTGGAAAACAGGTCGACCACCGGCATTTTCACCCGCTCGTGGCGCGCGACAGCCTTGGCGAATACCGGGCTTTCTTCAAGCTTCAGGCGTACATACAGGCCCACCAGTACCAGCGCGGCGCTGAGCAGGAATGGAATGCGCCAGCCCCATTCGCGGAACTGCTCGTCGCTGAGCACCAGGGCCAGGGTCAGGAACAGGCCGTTGGCGGCCAGGAAACCGATCGAAGGGCCCAGTTGCGGGAACATGCCGAACCAGGCGCGCTTGCCTTCCGGCGCGTTCTCGGTGGCCAGCAAGGCCGCGCCACCCCATTCGCCACCCAGGCCCAGGCCTTGGCCAAAGCGCAGCAGGCAGAGGATGATCGGTGCCCATACACCAATGCTGTCATAGCCCGGCAGCACGCCGATGGCTGTGGTGGACACGCCCATCAGCAGCAGCGAGGCGACCAGGGTCGACTTGCGGCCGATACGGTCGCCAAAGTGGCCGAACAGTGCCGAGCCCAGCGGGCGCGCCAGGAAGGCGATACCGAAGGTGAGGAAGGCCGCCAGCATCTGCGCGGTACCCGACCCGGACGGGAAGAACACCGGGCCGATCACCAGGGCGGCGGCAGTGGCATAGACGTAGAAATCGTAGAACTCGATGGCGGTACCGATGAAGCTGGCGGTGGCTACCCGCGCGGGCGAGTTGACCGGTGCGGCAGGCGCTTCGGCATAGGTGCTGCTGGTTGTCATTGAATAGGTCCCTGACAGTCTGGTCCGGCTCCATGGGGTCAGCCTCGCGGCGTGCAATGCAAAAGGGCAGGCACGGTGGCGCGGGCGCCGGAGCGTTTTGTTTTTGTGTGCGCCCGACTGACGATAGCCCAAGGGGGGTAGGGGCGGAGGCGGGCACTGTTCGGGGTGTTGAAACAGGGCCGCAGGGCGTGTCAGTGGAGCGGACTGGCCGTGGGGCGCCGGGTGCGGGTAGCAGGCGGGACGGCGGGGCTGGGTAAGCGTGACCCGAGTATAGCTATCGGGTCACGGTCCACACCAGTACCTTGCTGGCACAATTGTCCTCTGTTTCGAGGATTTCCAGGCGATAGCGGCCGATCTTCAGGCAAACGGCGCTTTCCGGGATGCTTTCCAGCGCTTCGGTGACCAGCCCGTTGAGGGTTTTCGGCCCGCCGTCGCAGGGCAGGTGCCAGCCCAGGCTGCGGTTGATCTCGCGCAGCGAAGCGGTGCCGTCGATGACGAAGGTGCCATCGGGCTGCGGGTGCACGTGGGGGTTGTCCAGGCTGTGTTCATCCTCGAACTCGCCAACGATCTCTTCGAGGATGTCTTCCAGGGTGACGATGCCCAGCACTTCGCCGTACTCGTCCACCACTACGCCCAGGCGGCGCTGCTGCTTGTGGAAGTTCAGCAGCTGCATTTGCAGGGGCGTGCTCTCCGGCACGAAATAGGGCTCGTAGCAGGCGCCGAGCAGCGCCTCCAGGGTCAGCTCGGCCTTGGGCAACAGGTGGCTGATCAGCTTGGTGTTGAGGATTGCTTCAACCTGGTTGATGTCGCTGTGGTACACCGGCAGGCGGGTGTGGCGGCTGACGATCAGTTGTTCGATGATGCGCTCGATCGGCTCGTCGAGGCTGATGCCGTCCACTTCGTTACGCGGTACCAGGATGTCGTTGACGGTCATCTTGTCCAGTGACTGCAGGCCGTCCAGTATGCCGTGGCGCGGCGCTTCGTGTTCCTCGTCCTCGTCGAAGTCATCGGCTTCCTGCGGGTGCAGTGCCACGGCCGTGGCTTGCGCACGGAACGGACGCAATATCAGCTTGGCAACGCCATCCAGCAGGCAGGCCAGCGGTTGCAGCAGGGCGAGGGGGACTTTCAGCAGGCTGGCGCCGAGGCTGACGAATGCCTGCGGGTTGCGCCGGGCCAGACGCCGCGGCAGGTATTCGGCAAACACCAGCAAGGTGAGGGTGGCGGCCAACCCGGCCAGCCAGAAGCCCTGCTCGCCACTATGGCGCTGGCCGACCAGGCAAGCCAGGCCCAGCACCAGCAGTTTGCCCAGGCTGGCGCACAGCACCAGGGCCTGGGCTGGCAGCACGGGCTGGCCATCCTCGCCGGCGCGCAGCGCGCCATTGAGTTGCAGGCGGGCGGCATCCACCGCGGTGAACAGCGCCGACCACAACAGCGCCAGTGCCAGGGTGCCGAATAGCGGTGCGTACGGCAGGGTATCCATGGGCGGCCGTCAGATATGCAGGATAAATTCGCGAACCAGCTTGCTGCCGAAATAGGCCAGCATCAGCAGGCAGAAACCGGCCAGCGTCCAGCGGATGGCCTTGTGGCCACGCCAGCCCAGGCGGGTGCGGCCCCACAACAGTACGCTGAACACTACCCAGGCGACACAGGCCAGCAGGGTCTTGTGTGCCAGGTGCTGGGCGAACAGGTTGTCCAGGAACAGCCAGCCAGAGATCAGCGACAGCGACAGCAGGCACCAGCCGGCCCAGAGGAAGCCGAACAGCAGGCTTTCCATGGTTTGCAGCGGCGGGAAATTGCGGATCAGCCCGGACGGATGCTTGTTCTTCAACTGGCGGTCCTGTAGCAGCAGCAGTAGCGCCTGGAACACCGCGATGGTGAACAGCCCGTAGGCCAGGATCGACAGCAGGATATGCGCAAGGATACCCGGTTCTTCGTTGACCAGCGGCACCGTGCCGGGGGGCGCGAACTGGGCCAGCAGCGCAGTCACCGCGCCCAGCGGGAACAGCAGCACCAGCAGGTTTTCTACAGGTATGCGCAAGCAGGCCAGCAGAGTCAGGGCGATGACCGCCACGGCGATCAGGCTGGCGGCACTGAAGAAGTCCAGGCTCAGGCCCAGAGGTGTGATCAGCTGGAAGAACAGCGCACCGGCCTGGGCGAGTACCGCCAAGGCACCCAGCAGGGCAAGCAGGCGCTTGTCGGCCTTGCGGTTCTGGGCAAGGTAAGAGCCCTGGTAGATGGCCGCAGCTATATATAGGCCGGCGGCGATCAGGTTGGGGATGAGGCTGGGTGAGGAGAACATAAGTCCTGGTTGGCGAGCCTTAAAGAGACGGAGTTTGGCATAGATCGCGCTGGTCTAGGAAGACTGGCAGACCGCGGTGCGGCATTCGCGAGTGAACCCGCTCCTACAGGTACGGCGCCGGTTTCGAATGTGGTGCAGACCCTGTGGGAGCGGGTTCACCCGCGAAGAGGCCGGCGCAGCCACCGATTATCTACCATACCGCCGCCAAGGTGTGCGCCGCCGTCGCACTTCGCTATAATCGCCGCCTTGCTGTGCCCGGCGGGTATGCATTCCCCCTGGGCGCCTGACAAACCTCGGCTTTTACTCGGCCTGAAAGGATCACCATGTTCGAAAACCTGACCGACCGCCTGTCACAGACGCTGCGCCATGTCACCGGCAAGGCCAAGCTGACCGAAGACAACATCAAGGACACGCTGCGCGAAGTGCGCATGGCCCTGCTCGAGGCCGACGTTGCCCTGCCGGTGGTCAAGGATTTCGTCAACAGCGTCAAGGACCGTGCAGTCGGCACCGAAGTGTCGCGCAGCCTGACCCCGGGCCAGGCGTTCGTGAAGATCGTCCAGGCCGAGCTGGAAAGCCTGATGGGTGCGGCCAACGAAGACCTCGCGCTGAACGCCGCCCCGCCCGCCGTAGTGTTGATGGCTGGTCTGCAGGGTGCCGGTAAGACCACCACCGCCGGCAAGCTGGCGCGCTTCCTCAAGGAGCGCAAGAAGAAGAGCGTGATGGTGGTGTCCGCTGACGTCTACCGTCCGGCGGCGATCAAGCAGCTGGAAACCCTCGCCAACGACATCGGCGTCACCTTCTTCCCGTCCGACATCAGCCAGAAGCCGGTGGCCATCGCCGAAGCGGCCATCCGCGAAGCCAAGCTGAAGTTCATCGACGTGGTCATCGTCGATACCGCCGGCCGTCTGCACATCGACGCCGACATGATGGACGAGATCAAGGCGCTGCACGCCGCGGTCAAGCCGATCGAGACCCTGTTCGTGGTCGATGCCATGACCGGCCAGGACGCCGCCAACACCGCCAAGGCGTTTGGCGAGGCGCTGCCGCTGACCGGCGTGGTGCTGACCAAGGTCGATGGTGACGCTCGTGGCGGTGCCGCGCTGTCGGTACGAGCCATCACCGGCAAACCGATCAAGTTCATCGGTATGGGCGAGAAGACCGAAGCCCTCGAACCGTTCCACCCCGACCGCGTCGCCTCGCGCATTCTCGGCATGGGGGACGTGCTCAGCCTGATCGAACAGGCCGAACAGAACATCGACAAGGCCAAGGCCGACAAGCTGGCCAAGAAGCTGAAGAAGGGCAAGGGCTTCGATCTCGAAGACTTCCGTGACCAGCTGCAGCAGATGAAGAACATGGGCGGCCTCGGCGGCCTGATGGACAAGCTGCCGAGCATCGGTGGGGTCAACCTGTCGCAGATGGGCAACGCCCAGGGCGCGGCCGAGAAGCAGTTCAAGCAGATGGAAGCGATCATCAACTCCATGACGCCGGCCGAGCGCCGTGATCCTGAGTTGATCAGCGGCTCGCGCAAGCGCCGAATCGCCATTGGCTCCGGCACTCAGGTGCAGGACGTCGGCCGCTTGATCAAGCAGCACAAGCAAATGCAGAAGATGATGAAGAAATTCTCCGCCAAGGGCGGCATGGCCAAGATGATGCGCGGCCTGGGCGGGATGCTGCCAGGTGGCGGCATGCCGAAGCTGTAAACCCTATTCCGGGTGCATGCCGTTTGTCCGGCAGGCGCCCAGAACCCCCGCTGTGGCGGGGCAACGGCCGCGGATTTCGCGGCTCAACCGGCAGATCTGGACGGTAGGGCAGGGCCTTGCCGAAAAAGTCATTTGCAAATGTCCGTGTATTCCCCGAGAATATGCGGCCTTTTGGGCACCCGTGTGCCTATTTGGCATTCAGATTTGCAGTACCAGCTGCTGTATCAACTGCAGCACCGACTATAGGAACGATGTTCACATGGTAACCATTCGTCTGGCCCGTGGCGGCTCGAAAAAGCGCCCTTTCTACCACCTGACCGTGACCAACTCGCGTAACGCCCGTGACGGCCGTTTCGTTGAGCGCGTAGGTTTCTTCAACCCGATCGCTGCTGGCGCCGAAGTCAAGCTGTCGGTCAACCAAGAGCGCGTCAACTACTGGCTGAGCCAGGGTGCACAGCCGTCTGAGCGCGTTGCTCAGCTGCTGAAGGACGCTGCCAAGGCTGCTGCCTGAGTAGTATGAACGCGACGCCAGAAAAGGCTGACGACCTCATCGTCGTTGGCAAGATTTTTTCGGTTCACGGCGTTCGCGGCGAGGTGAAGGTGTATTCCTTTACCGATCCGATTGAAAACCTGTTGGATTATCCGCGCTGGACGCTTCGGCACGAAGGCAAGGTAAAGCAGGTCGAGCTGGTCAACGGTCGTGGCTCCCAGAAGGGCCTGGTCGTGAAGCTGAAAGGCCTCGATGATCGCGATGAAGCCCGTCTTCTGAGCGGTTACGAAATCTGCATCCCGCGGAGCCTTTTGCCCAACCTGGCTGCTGACGAGTACTACTGGTACCAGTTGGTGGGCCTGAAGGTCATCAACCAGGACGAACAACTGTTCGGCAAGGTCGATCACCTGTTGGAGACCGGTGCGAACGATGTAATGGTGGTCAAGCCCTGCGCTGGCAGCCTGGATGATCGCGAGCGTTTGTTGCCCTACACGGCGCAATGTGTGCTCGACGTCGACCTGGAAGCAGGCGTGATGCGGGTTGAATGGGACGCGGACTTCTAAACGATGGGTAACCTTCGCGTAGATGTCATCACGTTGTTCCCCGAGATGTTCTCGGCCATCACGGAGTACGGCATTACCAGCCGCGCGGTGAAACAGGGGTTGCTTCAGGTGACTTGCTGGAACCCGCGGGACTACACCACAGATCGTCACCACACGGTGGATGATCGGCCGTTTGGCGGTGGTCCGGGCATGGTGATGAAAATCAAGCCTCTGGAAGACGCCCTGGTTAGCGCCAGGCAAGCGACCGGAGCAACGGCGAAGGTGATCTACCTGTCGCCACAAGGCCGCAAGCTGACCCAGCAGGCGGTCAAAGGCCTGGCCGAACAGGAATCGTTGATCCTGATCGCCGGTCGTTATGAAGGCATCGACGAGCGCTTTATCGAGGCTCATGTCGATGAGGAGTGGTCGATTGGCGACTATGTGCTTTCCGGTGGCGAGCTGCCGGCCATGGTACTGATCGATGCGGTTACACGGCTGCTGCCCGGAGCTTTAGGGCATGTGGACTCGGCGGAAGAAGATTCCTTCACCGACGGTCTGCTCGATTGCCCGCACTACACCCGACCTGAGGTGTATGCGGATCAGCGTGTTCCCGACGTGTTGCTAAGTGGCAACCATGCACACATCCGGCGTTGGAGAATGAAGCAGTCCCTTGGTAGGACCTTCGAACGACGCGCCGATCTTCTGGAAAGTCGCTCGCTTTCTGGAGAAGAGAAGAAGCTGCTCGAGGAATATCTCCGCGAGCGGGACGATAGTTAAACGTATCGATGGTGGATCACGTATCCATCTTAGGAGCACAGCATGACCAACAAGATCATCCAGCAGCTCGAAGCCGAGCAGATGAGCAAGGAAATCCCGACCTTCGCACCAGGCGACACCGTTGTCGTCCAGGTTAAAGTGAAGGAAGGCGAGCGTTCCCGTCTGCAGGCATTCGAAGGCGTCGTTATCGCCAAGCGTAACCGCGGTCTGAACAGCGCCTTCACCGTGCGCAAGATCTCCAGCGGCGTTGGCGTAGAGCGTACCTTCCAGACCTACAGCCCGCAAATCGACAGCCTGGCCGTGAAACGTCGTGGTGACGTGCGTAAAGCCAAGCTGTACTACCTGCGCGACCTGTCCGGCAAAGCCGCTCGCATCAAGGAAAAACTGTCCTGAGTGCAGTTTGCCCGGTGGCCGAGGCCGCCTAGCGAGAAAAAGCAGCCTTCGGGCTGCTTTTTTGCTTTTTGCCCCCCGAAGATGTGATTGCCATGACTACCCGAGACCAGGAAATCCTGCGCCGTACCGAACTGTCGGTGACCCGCGTGACCAAGGCGGTGTTCCCCAGCACCACCAACCACCACAACACCCTGTTTGGCGGCACCGCCCTGGCCTGGATGGACGAAGTGTCGTTCATCGCCGCCACGCGCTTCTGCCGCCTGCCGCTGGTGACCGTGTCGACCGACCGCATCGACTTCAAGCACCCGATCCCGGCGGGCTCGATCGTGGAGTTGGTGGGGTCGGTCATCAAGGTGGGTAATACCAGCTTGCAGGTGCAGGTGGATGTGTTTGTCGAGAACATGTACCTGGATGGGCGCGAGCGAGCGATCCATGGGGTGTTCAGCTTCGTCGCCATCGACGAGGACAAGCGCCCGGTGCCGGTTTTGCCCCAGGCCTGAGTTCGCTCCCACAGGGATCGCACATACCTCGAGGGCGGTGATATCCCTGTGGGAGCGGCTTTAGCCGCGAAGAGGCCAGTACAGACAACAATTATGCTGCTGTGAAACACTAAGCCACCTCCAACACCCAGCAGCCCCCGAATGCCCGCCCTGGACCACCCCCTGATCGACCAGTTCCTCGACGCCCTGTGGCTTGAAAAGGGCCTGTCCGAAAACACCCGCGTGTCCTACCGCAGCGACCTGGCCCTGTTCAACGGCTGGCTGCAGGAACATTCGGTATCCTTGCCCGACGCCGGCCGCGACCTGATTCTCGACCACCTGGCCTGGCGCCTCGACCAAGGCTACAAACCGCGCTCCACGGCACGCTTCCTGTCCGGCCTGCGCGGCTTCTTCCGCTACCTGCTGCGGGAAAAGCTGGTGGCCATCGACCCAACCCTGCAAGTCGACATGCCGCAACTGGGCAAGCCGCTGCCCAAGTCGCTGTCCGAAGCCGACGTCGAAGCCTTGCTGCAGGCCCCTGACCTGGGCGAAGCCATCGGCCAGCGTGATCGCGCCATGCTCGAAGTGCTCTATGCCTGCGGCCTGCGGGTTACCGAACTGGTCAGCCTGACCCTCGACCAGGTCAACCTGCGCCAGGGCGTGCTGCGGGTGATGGGCAAGGGCAGCAAGGAGCGCCTGGTGCCCATGGGCGAAGAGGCGGTGCTATGGCTGCAGCGCTACCTGCGTGATGGCCGCGCGGAGCTGCTCAATGGCCGCCCCAGCGACGTCTTGTTCCCCAGCCAGCGCGGCGAGCAGATGACCCGGCAAACCTTCTGGCATCGCATCAAGCACCATGCCCGAGTCGCCGGAATCGACAAGCCGCTGTCGCCGCACACCCTGCGCCATGCCTTCGCCACTCATCTGCTCAACCACGGCGCAGACCTGCGCGTGGTACAGATGCTGCTGGGCCACAGTGACCTGTCGACCACGCAGATCTACACCCATGTCGCCAAGGCCCGCTTGCAGCAACTGCATGCCCAGCACCATCCGCGTGGATGAATGTTTTTCATGTTCCGCCGACCGGCCCTTGCAAGGCCCTTCACCGGTGGTTTGATGTGGTAGGCTTGGGCGGTTTGCACCAAGGGCCGCACAGTCACCGCGTATTTTCCGCAGGTGGCGCCCTCCGGCCCCTGTCCGCCTTCAGGAGTTCCCATGCGCGTGACCCAGTTTTTCGCCGCCGCCGCGTTGGCGCTGGCCAGTACCTTTGCCGTTGCTGCGGCAACCGACAGCAATGCCGCTGCCGAGCAGGCCATCCGTAAGTCGTTGCAGAACCTCGAGCTGGAAGTGCCCGTCGAAAGCGTGGCCAGCAGCCCGGTCAGCGGCCTGTATGAAGTCAAGCTGCAGGGCGGCCGTGTGCTGTATGCCAGCGGCGACGGCCAGTTCGTGATGCAGGGCTACCTGTTCCAGATCCAGGACGGCAAGCCGGTCAACCTCACCGAAAAGACCGAGCGTCTGGGTATTGCCAAGCTCATCAACGGCATTCCAGCCGCCGAGATGGTGGTTTATCCTGCCAAGGGCGAGACCAAGTCGCACATCACCGTGTTCACCGACACCACCTGCCCGTACTGCCACAAGCTGCACGCCGAAGTGCCCGAGCTCAACCGCCGCGGTATCGAAGTGCGCTATGTCGCCTTCCCGCGCCAGGGCCTCGGCTCGCCGGGTGACCAGCAGTTGCAGGCCGTCTGGTGTTCCAGTGACCGCCGTGCGGCGATGGACAAGATGGTCGAGGGTGAAGAAATCAAGGCCGCCAAGTGCGCCAACCCGGTCAGCAAGCAGTTCCAGCTGGGCCAGTCGATCGGCGTCAACGGCACGCCGGCGATCGTCCTTGAAAGCGGCCAGGTCATTCCGGGCTACCAGCCGGCACCGCAGGTCGCCAAGCTGGCACTGGCCAAGTAATCCAATTCAGTACGCCGTCGTCATGGGGTGACGGCATGTTTCACGGTCGGCATGGGTGTCGTCCGTTCAATGGGGAGTTCACAGTGAAACCGGTCAAAGTAGGCATCTGTGGGTTGGGGACCGTCGGTGGCGGAACCTTCAATGTACTTCAGCGCAACGCCGAGGAGATTGCCCGCCGTGCCGGGCGCGGTATTGAAGTGGCACAGATCGCCATGCGCTCGCAGAACCCGAACTGCCAGATTACCGGTACCCCCATTACCGCTGACGTGTTCGAAGTTGCGAGCAACCCGGAGATCGACATTGTCATCGAGCTGATCGGTGGCTACACCGTAGCCCGTGAACTGGTGCTCAAGGCCATCGAGAACGGTAAGCACGTGGTCACCGCCAACAAGGCGCTGATTGCCGTGCATGGCAATGAAATCTTCGCCAAGGCACGCGAGAAGGGTGTGATCGTCGCCTTCGAAGCGGCTGTGGCCGGTGGCATCCCGGTGATCAAGGCCATCCGCGAAGGCCTGTCGGCCAACCACATCAACTGGGTGGCCGGCATCATCAATGGCACCGGCAACTTCATCCTCACCGAAATGCGTGAGAAGGGCCGTGCCTTCCCGGACGTGCTGGCCGAAGCCCAGGCGCTGGGTTACGCCGAAGCCGACCCGACTTTTGACGTTGAAGGCATCGATGCCGCGCACAAGCTGACAATCCTCGCCTCGATCGCTTTCGGCATTCCGCTGCAATTCGACAAGGCCTACACCGAAGGCATCACCCAGCTGACCACTGCTGACGTGAATTACGCCGAAGCCCTGGGCTACCGCATCAAGCACCTGGGCGTGGCCCGCCGCACTGACGAAGGCATTGAACTGCGCGTACACCCGACGCTGATTCCGGCCGACCGCCTGATCGCCAACGTCAACGGCGTGATGAACGCGGTCATGGTCAACGGCGATGCCGCCGGTTCCACCCTGTACTACGGCGCTGGCGCCGGCATGGAGCCTACCGCTTCGTCGGTGGTTGGCGATCTGGTCGATGTGGTTCGTGCCATGACCTCCGACCCGGAAAACCGTGTGCCGCACCTGGCCTTCCAGCCGGATTCGCTGTCGGCCCACCCGATCCTGCCGATCGAAGCCTGCAAAAGCGCCTACTACCTGCGCATCCAGGCCAAGGATCACCCAGGCGTACTGGCCCAGGTGGCCAGCATCCTCTCGGAGCGTGGCATCAACATCGAGTCGATCATGCAGAAGGAAGCCGAGGAACAGGACGGCCTGGTGCCGATGATCCTGCTGACCCATGGCGTGGTCGAGCAGCGCATCAACGACGCCATCGTCGCCCTGGAAGCCCTGCAGGACGTGGTCGGCAAGGTCGTGCGCATTCGCGTCGAGCAGCTCAACTAACAATAGTGCCGTCGGGCCGCCAGCGCGGTCCCGGCCCCAGCATCGAAGGTTTGCATCCATGCGCTATATCAGTACTCGCGGCCAGGCCCCGGCCCTGAATTTCGAAGACGTCCTGCTGGCTGGCCTGGCCAGCGACGGCGGTCTGTACGTCCCGGAAAACCTGCCACGCTTCACCCAGGAAGAGATCGCCTCGTGGGCTGGCCTGCCGTACCACGAACTGGCTTTCCGGGTGATGCGCCCGTTCGTCGAAGGCAGCATCGCCGACGCCGACTTCAAGAAGATCCTCGAAGAAACCTACGGTGAGTTCGCCCACGCCGCGGTTGCCCCGCTGCGTCAACTGAACAGCAATGAGTGGGTGCTGGAGCTGTTCCACGGCCCGACCCTGGCGTTCAAGGACTTTGCCCTGCAACTGCTTGGCCGCCTGCTCGACCATGTGCTGGCCAAGCGCAACGAGCGCGTGGTGATCATCGGCGCCACCAGCGGTGACACCGGCTCCGCCGCCATCGAAGGCTGCCGCCGTTGCGACAACGTCGACATCTTCATCCTGCACCCGCACCAGCGCGTCTCGGAAGTGCAACGCCGGCAGATGACCACCATCTTCGGTGACAACATCCACAACATCGCCATTGAAGGCAACTTCGACGACTGCCAGGAAATGGTCAAGGCCAGCTTCGCCGACCAGTCATTCCTCAAGGGTACCCGCCTGGTTGCGGTCAACTCGATCAACTGGGCGCGGATCATGGCCCAGATCGTCTACTACTTCCACGCTGCCCTGCAGCTGGGTGGCCCGGCGCGTTCCGTGGCGTTCTCGGTGCCGACCGGCAACTTCGGCGACATCTTCGCCGGCTACCTGGCACGTAACATGGGCCTGCCGGTCAGCCAGCTGATCGTCGCCACCAACCGCAACGACATCCTGCACCGCTTCATGAGCGGCAACCAGTACGTCAAGGAAACCCTGCACGCGACCCTGTCGCCGTCGATGGACATCATGGTCTCGTCCAACTTCGAGCGCCTGCTGTTCGACCTGCACGGCCGCAACGGTGGCGCCATCGCCGAGCTGATGGCCAACTTCAAGCAAGGTGGCGGCTTCAGCGTCGAGCAAGACCGTTGGACCGAAGCTCGCAAGCTGTTCGACTCGCTGGCAGTGAGCGACGAGCAAACCTGCGAGACCATCGCCGAAGTGTTTGCCGCCACCGGTGAAGTGCTCGACCCGCACACCGCAATCGGCGTCAAGGCCGCCCGTGAGTGCCGCCGCAGCCTGGACACGCCGATGGTAGTGCTGGGTACCGCGCACCCGGTCAAGTTCCCGGAAGCGGTGGAGAAGGCGGGGGTGGGCAAGGCACTGGAGCTGCCGGCACACCTCAGCGACCTGTTCAGCCGTGAAGAGCGTTGCACGGTGCTGGCCAATGACCTGAAGGCTGTGCAGGGTTTTGTCAGCCAGCATGGTAATCGCGGCAAACCTCTGTAACGGCGTTGCTTTCCGGGGCTGCTACGCAGCCCTTTCGCGACACAAGGCCGCTCCCACAGGAGAATCGCGTTCCCTTGTGGGAGCGGCCTTGTGTCGCGATGGGCCGCAAAGCGGCCCCAAAATCTCAGCCCTTTCCCATATCTCCATCAGAAACATCCTGTTCATTCCGCCTAGCGCCAAGCCTAAATTAGCCGGTCCTCCCACCAGGAGCGGCTTATGCACCAGCCCTACGTGTTGATCCACCAGGCTCGCCCATCCCATCAGATCCTCCTGCACCAGGCCCTCAACGCCCAGGGTATGTTCCACGTGCGCATCAGCGAAACCAGCGCAGACCTCGACGCCTGCCTGAGCGCGGATCGTGGCCCCGATTTGCTGGTCCTTGACCACGCCATGCCAACCCGTGCCGGCCTTGCCTTGTTCGAACAGCAGCACCGAACACGCGCTTTGCTGTTCGTCGGCCAGGCTTCCCCCAAGCGCCGCAACCTTGCCCAAGAGGCCAGAAGCCGGGGCCTGTGGGTGCTCGCCGAGCTGCCCTGGCCGCTGTCGATGCCGCACTTGCAGCGTGCCCTGCAAGCGCTGCTGGTGCGCCCGGGGAGGCGTATTCAAACTGTCACGTCCGCCCCGCATGCTCACTAAAGCAGCCGCGGTGTGACGAACTTTCCGCTGCGTCTGTTGGTCAGTTCCTCTATACCCCACCACGCAGCGAGTGATCCGGATGGAAAGAATCTGCAGACTGCTCAACGAAGCCCTGACCCCCTATCAGACCCATCTCGGCATCGCCGATGCCCAGGGTAATCGCCAATTGACCGTTCACGATCGCCTCGCCGGCATCACCTTGCGGCGCACGGTCAGCGAGCGCCAGTTGCAAGAACAACGCCTGTTGATCGACCTGGTGGATGGCCTGCACCGTGACCTGCAGATCGCCGAAGGGCGTTTGCAGCCCTGTGTGATCGCGGCACTGCAGCAGCGCCAGCAACCCCATGGAACCTTTGCCTGATTGGTTTATCAGACACTGTAGGGGCAGCCCAGCCAGTGCTTTGCTCCGGCGCTGGCTAGGCTGTCACGGGAAGCCTCTCAAGGGCTTTCGCTTGGCCCCGGGCGTGTTTCCCCAGCGTCCGGGGTTTCTTTTTGTGTTGCCTGAACCGGCCCTATCGCTGGCTTGCCGGCGACAGGGCCGGAACAGGCGATCAGTGGTCTTCGAAGAAGCGCTTGCTCTCTTTGAGGTAGTCTTCCTGCAATGCCGGGTCCAGCCAGCGTGCATACAACGCTGGCAGCACATCGCGGCGCAGGGCCGGTAGCAACTGGTCGATGTGCGCAATCGCTTCGCGCCCCAGCTCGCTGTTCGAACAGCCTACATGCAGAAACTGGTAGCGGTTCACCCCATGCACAGGATGAAACTGATAATCGGCCAGTGCCCCGCCTTGCTGCTCGACCAGATAGCGCACTTCAGGCCAGTAGGCGAGCACCATGCGCAGGCGCCCCAACTGCTGCATCTGCAGCAGGTTGGCGGTGGCGTCGTTGCCGTAGTGGCGGCTGAGCGCGGTGTCGGGTAACTGGCGCAGGATGGCGTCAATCTGCGTACCATAGCTGCGCTCTGCGACAACCCCCAGCTTCATCATGGTCTTGCTCAGCAGACCATGCAGGTCTACCTCCTGGCCATCGAGGTAAGGTGCCACCAGCGCCTGGCTGTCCTTGCGCAGCACCAGGCCGCCACTGAGCACGCCCACTGATGGCATGGAAAACCGTACATATTCGGCGCGGTCCGGCGTCCACAGCAGGGTCGGGTCGCAGGTGAAGCTCTTAGGGTCCTGCAGCATCTGGATGCCGCGGGCGCGGTTGACCCGCACGATGCTGTGGTCGTACTCGGGCATCTGCCTGATCAGCAGGGGCAACAGTTGGTCGATCACCCCCTGGCCTTTCTCCGGTCCTTCAAAGATGGTGAACGGCGGCAGGTCACGCATGAGCCAGAAGATGCGCTCCTTGGCGTTGGCGGGCTGCAGCAGCAATGCGGGCAGCAGCCCGCACAACAGCAGGGCCAGGTGACGTAGGCAATGGGCAGCGCGCATGGACCAGGGCTGTGTCAGGGTCAGACCGTGCCTGCTGCACGCAGGCTGGCGATGGCCGTCGCGTCGTAGCCCAGGTTGCTGAGCAGCGCCTCTGTGTGTTCGCCCAGCGCCGGGCCGACCCACTCGGTGGAGCCGGGGGTGTCCGACAGCTTGGGCACGATGCCCGGCATGCGGAACGGCTTGCCATCCGGCAGTTTGGCTTGCAGGAACATTTCGCGTGCCAGGTACTGCGGGTCGTTGAACATGTCCTCGGCCGAATAGATGCGGCTGGCCGGAACTTCAGCGGTGTTCAGCACCTGCATCAGTTGCTCCAGCGGCAGGCTGTTGGCCCAGCGGTCGATCACACCGTACAGCTCGTCACGGCGCAGGTCGCGACCATCATTGGTGGCCAGGGTCGGGTCCTCGGCCAGGTCGGTGCGGCCAATGGCCTGCATGAAGCGTTTGAAGATCGCATCGCCGTTGGCGCCGATCTGCACATGCTTGCCGTCGGCGCTGGTGTGGATGGAGGAGGGCGTGATACCCGGCATGATGTTGCCGGTGCGTTCGCGGATAAAGCCGAACACATCGAACTCCGGGACCATGCTTTCCATCATGGCGAAGATCGCTTCGTACAGGGCCACGTCCACCACCTGGCCCTGGCCGCCGTTGACTTCCCGGTGCCGCAGCGCCATCAGTGCGCCGATCACCCCCCACAGGGCAGCAATCGAGTCACCGATGGAAATGCCCGTGCGCACCGGTGGGCGGTCGTCGAAGCCGGTGATGTAGCGCAGGCCGCCCATCGACTCGCCCACGGCGCCGAAGCCCGGCTGGTCCTTCATCGGCCCGGTCTGGCCGAAGCCCGACAGGCGCACCATTACCAGGCGCGGATTGAGCGCATGCAGCACGTCCCAGCCCAGGCCGAGTTTTTCCAGCACGCCCGGGCGGAAGTTTTCGATCAGGATGTCGGCCTCGGCCAGCAGGCGCTTGAGGATCTCGCGGCCCTCGGGGTGCTTGAGGTTGAGGGTGAGCGACTGTTTGTTGCGGGCCTGCACGAACCACCACAGCGAGGTGCCTTCGTACAGCTTGCGCCATTTGCGCAACGGGTCGCCGCCATCGGGCGATTCGACCTTGATCACCTCGGCGCCGAATTCGGCACAGATGCGCGAGGCGAACGGCCCAGCGATCAGGGTACCGAGTTCGACAACTTTGAGGCCGGCGAGGGGTTTGCTGGGCGTAGACATGGGGCATCCGTGGCAGCTGGGCAGAGCCGTGGTTTTATCATAGGTCCGAAGCGGCAGATACTGCTGCGGCGCAACGAAGGGCAGGATCGGTTAGACTGTGCCACTTTTCTTTGCGCAAGAAGCCCGTCGACCATGGCCCAGCCGTCCACTACCTACAAATTCGAACTGAACCTGACCGACCTCGATCGCGGCGTGTACGAAAACGTCCGGCAGACCATCGCTCGCCATCCTTCGGAGACCGAAGAACGCATGGCCGTGCGTCTGCTGGCCTATGCCCTGTGGTACAACGAGAACCTGTCGTTCGGCCGTGGCCTGTCCGATGTGGACGAAGCGGCGCTGTGGGAAAAGAGCCTGGACGATCGCATCCTGCACTGGATCGAAGTGGGCCAGCCGGACGCCGACCGACTGACCTGGTGCTCGCGGCGCACCGAGCGCACCAGCCTGCTGGCCTACGGCAGCCTGCGCGTATGGCAGAACAAGGTAGTGGATGCGGTCAAGGGCCTGAAAAACCTGAGCATCGCCGCCGTGCCGCAGGAGGTGCTGGAAACCCTGGCCACCGACATGCCCCGTACCATCAAGTGGGACGTGATGATCAGCGAAGGCACCTTGTTCGTCACCGACGACCGTGGCCAGCACGAAGTGCAGCTGGAGTGGCTGCTGGGTGAGCGTGGCTGAAGCCCCCCATGCGTATCGAACCTCGCCCGCTGCCGCCGACCCTGCCATTCCTGGGTAACCTGCCTCCCTTGCTGACCCGCCTTTACGCCGCGCGCGGCGTGCAGAGCGAGGCCGAGCTGGACAAAAGCCTCGCGCGCCTGCTGCCGTACCAGCAACTCAAGGGCATCGAGGCCGGCGTGGATCTGCTGGTCGAGGCTATCGACCAGCGCCGGCGCATCCTTATCGTCGGCGACTTCGATGCCGACGGCGCCACTGCCAGTACTGTCGGCGTGCTGGGCCTGCGCCTGCTGGGCGCGGCCCACGTCGACTACCTTGTGCCCAACCGCTTCGAATACGGTTACGGCCTGACCCCGGAAATCGTCGAAGTGGCGCTGCAACGCCAGCCGCATCTGCTGATCACCGTGGACAACGGCATTTCCAGTGTCGACGGTGTGGCTGCCGCCAAGACCGCCGGGCTCAAGGTGCTGGTCACAGACCACCACCTGCCAGGCGAGCAGTTGCCCGACGCCGACGCCATCATCAACCCCAACCAGCCTGGCTGTACTTTCCCGAGCAAGGCGCTGGCCGGGGTAGGGGTGATCTTCTATGTGCTGATGGCCCTGCGTGCGCGCCTGCGCAGCCTGGGGCGCTACGAAACGCGGCCGCAGCCGAACATCGGCGAATTGCTCGACCTGGTTGCCCTGGGCAGCGTTGCCGACGTGGTGCCATTGGATGCCAACAACCGCATCCTGGTGCACCAGGGCCTCGAGCGCATCCGCGCTGGCCGCGCCCGGCCGGGGCTCAAGGCCATTCTCGAAGTGGCTCGTCGCGATCACAGACGCATCACCTCGACCGACCTTGGCTTCATCCTCGGCCCACGGCTGAACGCTGCCGGGCGCCTGGACGACATGAGCCTGGGCATCGAATGCCTGCTGTGTGAAGACGCGGCCCAGGCCCAGGACATGGCCCGGCAACTGGACGACCTGAACCAGGACCGCAAGTCCATCGAGCAGGGCATGCAGCGCGAGGCCCTGGCCCAGCTCAAGGACCTGCCGGTCGAGTCGATGCCTTACGGCCTGTGCCTGTTCGATGCCGACTGGCATCAGGGTGTGATCGGTATTCTGGCTTCGCGCCTGAAGGAGCGTTACCACCGGCCGACCATTGCTTTCGCCGACGCGGGCGAGGGCATGCTCAAAGGGTCGGCGCGCTCGGTGCCAGGGTTCCATATTCGTGATGCCCTGGACGCCGTGGCGGCGCGTCACCCGCAACTGATCAGCAAATTCGGCGGCCACGCCATGGCGGCGGGATTGTCGTTGCCCGAAGCCAATTTCCCGGCATTTGCCGAGGCGTTCGACGAAGAGGTGCGGCGCCAGCTGCGTGAAGAGGACCTGACCGGACGGCTGTTGTCCGATGGCAGCCTGGCGGTGGAGGAGTTTCACCTCGACCTGGCCAAGGCTCTGCGCCATGCCGGGCCTTGGGGGCAGCACTTCCCCGAGCCGCTGTTCCATGGCGTGTTCCAGTTGGTGGAGCAGCGCGTGGTGGGCGAGCGGCACCTGAAGGTAGTACTCAAGAGCGAGTGCGGCTCGGTGCAGCTGGATGGCATTGCCTTTGGCATTGACCGCGAAGTGTGGCCGAACCCGACGGTGCGTTGGGTCGAGTTGGCGTACAAGCTGGATGTGAACGAGTTTCGTGGCAATGAAAGTGTGCAGTTGATGATTGCCCACATGGAGCCGCGCTGACTGCAATTCCGGGGCTGCCTTGCAGCCCATCGCCGGCAAGCCAAGCGCGATTCCTGTGGGAGCTGGCCAATGTGCCCCATGTGCGATCGATGATCGCATCAAACTCAGCGCGCCATACCTAACTCGGCATCATCCATCAGCGCCTTGGCCATCGCACTGAGATAGTGCGCAGCCCAGATCATCATGGGTTTCTCATCCATTAGCCCGACGATGGTCAACTCCCGCACATAGCCCATCAATTCCGAAGCCTGATCACGGGCGTCTCGGCACGGAATGCCCGCTTCGATGCGAAATAATGGGTGGGTCTGGTTTTCGCCCTGAAAGAAAGTGGTCTTGCCGACGGTGAATTGGGTGTCTTCTGTAGTCATTTTTATAGCAATTCCTTGAAGGTTGAAGGAGTTGCCACCGCCGTTTCCACACGAAGGGCGGCAACTGTATGCAGGGTGGAAAACCGGCCTTCAAGGAACCCGGTAGGCCAAACGGCCTCCCGCACACAGCTGCCATTACGACAGGCACTTGAAGATTGACCGGGTTTCCACACCCGCATCGCTAGATTTCAGCGACCCAGAAAGCCTAAGTGGCGGTGTATCCGGGAACAATCAGACGCCTGTCGACAGAACGTGTAGGGTATTTCCTCAGGTCAGGCATCACCAGATCTGAGTCGTAGGGGATATCTGAAATACCTGTCAGAGTGCCTGCCTGTAGCGGCGGTCAGGGCTGCCAGGTGCCTGCCTTGAGAGTGATGTCGCCTGTGAGATCGAGCGCCGCCCGCGCGGCGCTTCGCGGGGCAAGCCCGCTCCCACATTTGTTGCAACGTGCCGAACCTGTCAGGCCATGGTTGCCTGCCTTGGTGCATGTCTTGAGGCAGGTGAGGCGGCATCAATGCCCACCTCGAAATCCAGTCATGCCAACAAGGCTGACAACCATGGCCTCACAGACATGGCCACGTTGCAACAAATGTGGGAGCGGGCTTGTCCCGCGAAGCGCCGCGCGGGCGGCGCTCGATCTCACAGGCGCCATCACTCTCACGCCAACCACCCCGCACACCCACCCGAAATCCCATGGAACCTCCCCCCCAACCATTCTGGTCTAGTCTGAAGTTATGACCGGACCCGGGCCAGGGACGTGCAATTGAGTGTCCGGGCCGGATCACCATTGGAGTCCTTGGGAGGTGCCCTCATGAGCCTGCTGCTCGAGCCTTACACCCTGCGTCAGCTGACCCTGCCCAACCGCATAGCCGTTTCGCCGATGTGCCAGTATTCCGCTGTCGATGGCCTGGCCAACGATTGGCACCTTGTCCATTTAGGCAGCCGCGCCGTGGGGGGCGCGGGCCTGGTAATCACTGAAGCCGTGGCGGTTACCGCCGATGGCCGCATCACCGCCGAAGACCTCGGCCTGTGGGACGACGCGCAGATCGCCCCGCTGCAACGCATCACCCGTTTCATCACCGCCCAAGGTAGCGTGCCGGGCATCCAGCTGGCCCACGCCGGGCGCAAGGCCAGTACCTATCGCCCGTGGTTGGGCAAGCAAGGCAGTGTCAAGCTCGAAGAGGGTGGCTGGCAACCGGTGGGGCCGTCGAAGATCGCCTTCGACCCGCAGCACACCGTGCCGCGCGAATTGAACAAGGATGAAATCCAGCAGGTGATCGCCGCCTTCGTCGCCTCGACCGAGCGTGCCCTGAAGGCCGGTTTCAAGGTGGTCGAGATCCACGCCGCCCATGGCTACCTGTTGCACCAGTTCCTGTCGCCGTTGAGCAACCAGCGTCGCGACGAGTACGGCAGCAGTTTCGAAAACCGTATCCGCCTGACCCTGCAGGTGGTCGAGGCCGTGCGCAAGGTCTGGCCTGCCGAGTTACCGCTGTTCGTGCGGGTATCGGCGACCGACTGGGTCGAGGACGGATGGAACCCGGATGAAACCGTCGAACTGGCCCGCCGCCTGCGTGGCTTGGGCGTCGACCTGATCGACGTGTCGTCCGGCGGCACCTCGGTCAATGCCGAAATCCCCACAGGGCCCGGCTACCAGACCCGCTTCGCCGAGCGTGTGCGCAAGGAATCGGAAATTGCCACCGGCACCGTGGGCATGATCACCGAACCGGCCCAGGCCGAGCACATTCTGCGCACCGGCCAGGCCGACATCATCTTCCTAGCCCGCGAACTGCTTCGCGACCCGTACTGGCCGCTGCACGCCGACGACGACCTGGGCGGCAACAAGGCCACCTGGCCAGCGCAATACCAGCGCGCCACCAGCCGGGCCAACCCGATTCACGAGTCGGATTTGCGCGACTAGGGTCTACCTGTACTGGCCTCTTCGTGGGTGAACCCGCTCCCACAGGTACATCACTAACCTCAAGGGCTGTGATGTACCTGTGGGAGCGGGCAAGCCCGCGAAGAAGGCGGCTCGGTGTTTGGCACCGGCTTCGCCGGTGTTCGCGGCGGTTCGACGCCTCGATGACCCTGCTCCTACAACGACCGCGTTGGCTTCTCAACTCAGCTATAGGCGGCTTTGCTGAGGATATCGCTTACCCACTGGTTGATACTCTTCTCTGCCAACTCGGCCTTGGCGGCCACGCTGGCATGAAGGGTAGGTTCGAGTCGCAGGCTAAGCTTGCCAGAGTAGGTCTTCTGCGGCTCGCGACCCAGGCGTTCGCAAGTCTCAAGATAATCGTCCACGGCTTCTTCGAATGCCTGGCGCAACTCACTGATGGATTCGCCGTGAAAACCGATCACATCGCGAATACCCGCAACGTGGCCGATCAGCAACTGGTCTTCGTCGCTGTATTCGATACGAGCGGCATAGCCGCGGTAAGTCATGACATTCATGGTATTACTCCTGCCTGCTCAAGGAACTGGCGGGCGTCTCGTAGTTGGTAGGGCTTTGCGTGCCTGTCCGGATGAGGGCGGTGGAAGGTTGCCACTGCTCCATTGAGTTCAAAGCGAACCCGTGACCCTCGTCCTTCAATCACTCGGGCACCCAGGGATACCAACAGTGATTCCACTCGCGCCCACTCCAGCGTCCTGGGAACCGGCCTTTTCAGTACTGCTTCAAGTGTGGCTTGCTGATGATTATTCATGGTATCAGATTATGATACCAGCAAGCATGGCTCAATGGATGAGCAGTAGGAGGGAGTAGATCAAGCTTGAAGGAAATGTCTGAGATGTTAACCGAGGGGCAAAGCCCCTCGGTTAACGGTTCGGTCAATGTTTGATCATCACATGCCGCACACAGGTATAGTCCTCCAGCCCATACATCGACATGTCCTTGCCATACCCCGAATGCTTCTGCCCGCCATGGGGCATTTCGCTGACCAGCATGAAGTGGGTGTTCACCCAGGTGCAGCCATACTGCAGGCGTGCCGCCAGGCGGTGGGCGCGGCCGGTGTCGCGGGTCCAGACCGATGAGGCCAGGCCGTAGTTGGAGTCGTTGGCCCATTCCAGCGCCTGCGCTTCGTCGCTGAAACGGGTCACCGACACTACCGGGCCGAACACTTCGTTGCGCACGATCTCGTCATCCTGCAGCGCATCGGCCAGCACAGTCGGCTCGAAGAAGAAACCGTCGCCATCAATCGCCTTGCCGCCCGTAACGAGGCGAATGTGCGGCTGGGCAACCGCGCGTTGCACCAGGCCCGCGACCTTGTCGCGGTGCTGGGCACTGATCAGTGGCCCCAGTTCGGTGTCCTCGGCTTCCTGCAGGCCCGGCTTGAGGCTGGCCACTGCGGCCCCCAGGCGTTCGACGAAGCGCTCGTAGATGCCATCCTGCACGTACAGCCGACAGGCCGCAGTGCAGTCCTGGCCGGCGTTGTAAAAGCCGAAGGTACGGATGCCGTCGATGGCCGCGTCGATGTCGGCATCGTCGAACACCAGCACCGGGGCCTTGCCGCCCAGTTCCATGTGCATGCGTTTCACGCTGTCGGCGGTGGCGCTGATGATGTGTGCGCCGGTGGGGATCGAGCCGGTCAGCGACACCATGCGCACCTTGGGGTGGTTGACCAGTGGGTTGCCGACCGTCTGACCTCGGCCGAAGAGGATGTTCAGCACCCCCGGTGGCAGCAGGTCCTGGGCCAGTTCGCCAAGGCGCAGGGCGGTCAGCGGGGTCAGCTCGGAGGGCTTGATCACCACCGTATTGCCGGCAGCCAGGGCCGGGGCGACCTTCCACGCCAGCATCATCAACGGGTAGTTCCACGGCGCGATCGAGGCCACCACGCCCAGCGGGTCGCGGCGGATCATCGACGTATGGCCCGGCAGGTACTCGCCGGCAGCCGAGCCGCCCAGGCAACGCGCCGCGCCGGCAAAGTAGCGGAACACATCGGCAATTGCCGGAATCTCGTCATTCAGCGCGGCACTCAGCGGCTTACCGCAGTTCTGCGATTCCAGCCGGGCCAGTTCATCGCCGTGCTCTTCGATGGTGTCGGCCAGCGCCAGCAACGTTTGCGAGCGCTCCTTGGGGCTGGTTTGCGACCAGCTGTCGAAGGCCTGGTCAGCGGCGCGTACGGCACAGTCCACCTGGGCTTCGCTGGCTTCGTTGATCTGCGCCAGGGCAGTGCCCAGCGCCGGGTTGAGTACGGTCCAGGCCGGGCCTTCGCCAGCGACCAGTTGGCCATTGATCAGCATCTGCGTTTGCATCGGGGACTCCTCCAGGGTCATTTGCCACTGCCCGCAACGCTTTCGCCGCCACGGGTCAGGTAATAGGCGCCAAGGATCGGCAGCATGGTCACCAGCATCACCAGCATGGCGACCACGTTGGTCACCGGTACGTCGCGCGGGCGGCTGAGCTGGTTGAGCAGCCAGATCGGCAGGGTGCGTTCGTGGCCGGCGGTGAAAGTGGTGACGATGATCTCGTCGAACGACAAGGCAAAGGCCAGCATGCCACCGGCCAGCAGCGCCGAGCCGAGGTTGGGCAGGATGATGTAGCGGAAGGTTTGCCAGCCGTCGGCGCCGAGGTCCATAGAGGCTTCGATCAGGCTCTGCGAAGTACGCCGCAGGCGGGCGATCACATTGTTATAGACAATCACCACGCAGAACGTGGCGTGGCCGACCACGATGGTGAACACACCGGGCTCTATCCCCAAGGTCTTGAACGCCGAGAGCAGGGCGATGCCGGTGATGATGCCGGGCAGGGCGATGGGCAGGATCAGCATCAGCGAAATGCTCTCCTTGCCGAAAAAGCTGCGCCGGTACAGCGCCGCCGAGGCCAGGGTGCCGAGTATCAGGGCGATCAGCGTGGCCAGGCAGGCCACCTGCAGCGACAACTTGATGGCCTCTAGCACATCGGGCCGGGCAAAGGCCACGGTGAACCACTTCAGGGTAAAGCCCTTGGGCGGGAAGCTGAATGCTGCGTCTTCGGTGTTGAAGGCGTAAAGGAAGATGATCAGGATCGGGAAGTGCAGGAACAGCAACCCGCCCCAGGCTACCAGGCGCAGCCCGGTCGAGGCTTTTTCAGAGTGCATCGAAGGCCCCCAGGCGCTTGACGATGGACAGGTATACCGCGATCAGCACGATCGGCACCAGGGTGAACGCGGCGGCCATCGGCATGTTGCCGATCGCTCCTTGCTGGGCATAGACCATGCTACCGATGAAATACCCGGGCGGGCCGACCAGCTGCGGCACGATGAAGTCACCCAGGGTCAGCGAGAAGGTAAAGATCGAGCCAGCCGCAATGCCCGGGATCGACAGTGGCAGGATCACCTGCACGAAGGTTTGCCCAGGCCGGGCGCCGAGGTCAGCCGAGGCTTGCAGCAGCGACGGCGGCAAGCGCTCCAGTGAGGCCTGGATCGGCAGGATCATGAACGGCAGCCAGATGTACACGAACACCATGAAACGCCCCAGGTGCGAAGTCGACAGCGTGCTGCCTCCCACACCTGGCACAGCCAGGACGGCTTGCAGCAGCGCATCCAGGTGCAACTGCTGGAAGAACCACTGGGCCACGCCGCCCTTGGCCAACAGCAGAGTCCAGGCGTAGGTCTTGACGATGTAGCTGGCCCACATCGGCATCATCACCGCGATGTAGAAAAATGCCTTGGTCTTGCCGCTGGTGTAGCGCGCCATGTAGTAGGCGATGGGGAAGGCCAGCACCGCACTGGCCAGCGACACCGCCAGCGCCATACCCAGGGTGCGCAGGATGATGTCGAAGTTCGACGGGTTGAACAGCGCAGTGAAATTGCCCAGGGTCAGGTCCGGGGTCACCGCCATGGTGAAATCGTCGAAGGTATAGAAGCCCTGCCACAGCAGGTTCAGCAGCGAACCCAGGTAGATTGCGCCGAACCAGGTCAGCGGTGGGATCAACAACAGGGCCAGGTACAGGTTAGGGCGCCGGTACAGCAGGTTGGACAGGCCGCGCAGTATGTTCATGTCAGCGGCCCTCGGCTTCCTGCAGCACCGTCATGGCATCACGGGGCCAATGTGCCTGTACCCGTTGCCCGGGTTGCCAGGCCTGTGCCTGCGCTTGCCAGCGGTCGTTGGCCTGGCTTACCGCCAGCAACTGGCCGCTGTCCAGTTGCAGCTCGTAGCGGGTGGCACTGCCCTGATACTGGATATCTTGCAGCAGGCCGCTGACCTGGACGTGCTGGCCGGCTGTGGCGGGGGCACCGAGGCGGATGTGTTCGGGGCGGATGGAGAAGGGCGCCGGGCTACCATTGAGCGCCATGGCCAGTTCGCCACGCACCACATTGGAGGTACCGACGAATTCGGCGACGAAGGTGGTCGCCGGTTGCATGTACAGGTTGCGCGGGGTGTCGACCTGCTCGATGCGGCCGCGGTTGAACACCGCCACCCGGTCGGACATCGACAGGGCCTCCGTCTGGTCGTGGGTGACGAAAATGAAAGTGATGCCCAGCTGGCGCTGCAGTTTTTTCAGCTCGCCCTGCATCTGTTCGCGCAACTTCAGGTCCAGCGCGCCCAGCGGTTCGTCCAGCAGCAATACCCGTGGCCGGTTGACCAGCGCGCGAGCCAGGGCCACGCGCTGGCGCTGGCCACCGGACAGCTGTGCCGGCTTGCGCGTGCCGTAGCCCGCCAGGGCTACCATCGCCAGGGCTTCTTCGGCGCGGCTGTGGCGTGCGGCCTTGGCCACTCCTTTTACCTTCAGGCCATAAGCGATGTTGTCCAGCACGTTCATGTGCGGGAACAGTGCGTAGTCCTGGAATACGGTGTTGACGTCGCGCTGGTAAGGCGGCACGCCGGCGGCTTCGACGCCGTGGATGCGGATCGAACCGCTGGTGGGTTGCTCGAAGCCGGCGATCAGGCGCAGGCAGGTGGTCTTGCCCGAACCAGAGGGGCCGAGCATGGAGAAGAATTCGCCATCGATGATGTCGATGCTGACCTGGTCGACGGCCTTGACCTCGCCGAAGGTGCGGGAAACCTGGGTGAACTGGACGGCTAGGGGCATGCGTTGGCTCCAGGCATCTAAGTTTCTCCTGTGCCGGCCTCTTCGCGGGTGAACCCGCTCCCACAGGTAAAGCGCCACCCGTACAGGCGGAGATGAACCTGTGGGAGCGGGTTTACCCGCGAAGAGGCCGGCACAGGCATTCAGGCAACCTCAGCGCCCACCCATGATCGCAATGTAATCCTGGGTCCAGCGGCTATACGGCACGAACTTGCCCCCCTGAGCCTGTGGGGTTTTCCAGAAGGCGATCTTGTCGAAATTGTCGAAACCGTTGGTCTTGCAGCCTTCGGCCCCCAGCAGCTCACTGCCGGTGCAGGCCGCCGGCACCGCCGGCAACGATCCGAACCAGGCCGCCACGTCACCCTGTACCTTCGGCTGCAGCGACCAGTCCATCCACTTGTAGGCACAGTTGGGGTGCTTGGCCTCGCTGTGCAGCATGGTGGTGTCGGCCCAGCCGGTCGCGCCTTCCTTGGGAATGGTCGAGGCCACTGGCTGCTTCTCGGCCTTCAGGCCATTGACCATGTAACCCCAGGAACTGGAGGCGACCACGCCTTCATTCTTGACATCGCTCATCTGCACCGTAGCGTCATGCCAGTAGCGGTGGATCAGTGGTTGCTGCTGGCGCAGCAGTTCCAGTACGGCTTTGTACTGTGCTTCGCTCAGCTGGTACGGGTCCTGGATGCCCAGCTCCGGCTTGGCCGTCTTGAGGTACAACGCCGCATCGGCGATGTAGATCGGCCCATCGTAGGCCTGCACGCGCCCCTTGTTCGGCTTGCCATCGGGCAGGTTCTGCGGCTCGAACAGTACCCCCCAGCTGGTGGGCGCCTGCTTGAACACGTCGGTGTTGTACAGCAGCACGTTCGGCCCCCATTGGTACGGGGTGCCGTAGACCTGTTTGTCGACCACGTACCAGCTACCGTTCTGTAGCCGTGGGTCGATGTTCTTCCAGTTGGGGATCAAGGCGGTGTTGATCGGCTGTACCCGCTTGCCCGCGATCAGCCGCAGCGAAGCATCGCCCGAGGCGGTGACCAGGTCGTAACCGCCCTTGGTCATCAGGCTGACCATCTCGTCCGAGGTGGCGGCGGTCTTGACGCTGACCTTGCAGCCGGTTTCCTTCTCGAAGCCGGTTACCCAGTCGTAGGCCTTGTCGCTTTCACCGCGCTCGATGTAGCCGGGCCAGGCGACGATGTCCAGGCGCCCCTCGCCAGGCCCCAGGGCCTTGGGTGGTTCGCTAGCCTGCAGGCTGGCGCTGGCCAGCACGGCGCAGGCGGCGCCGAGCAATGCGGTCTTGTGCACTGACATGGTGTTCCCTCTTCTTGGAGATTTTGGTCGGGGCAGTCATCAAGCAAGCCGTGAAGCGATCGTTATAAGCGTAGTGCGGTTGCGCGCAGTATTGGCGATACCGAGTCTAGTTGGCTTTTTGCCAGCCAATGCAACATCTGGAAGCAAATCCCCCCATGGCGATCGGTCGGGCAGGGCTTAACCTGACGGCTCCCTTGGCCAACACGGAGACCGTTTGATGAATACCCGGGGATTGCTCGACCAGTTGCTCAAGTCCGGTCAGGACTTGCTCGCCAGTCAGGCCGGCAAGGGCAGCTCTGGCAAGCCTGGCACCAGTGCCGATGGCCTTGGCAGCCTGCTTTCCGGCGCCGGTGGCGGCGCCCTGGCAGCGGGCGCCATGGGCTTGCTGCTGGGTAACAAGAAAGCTCGCAAATATGGCGGCAAGGCCCTCACCTATGGCGGCTTGGCCGCGCTGGGTGTGCTGGCATACAAGGCCTATGGCAACTGGCAGGCGAGCCAGCAGCAGGCTGCCGCCGAACCACAGACGGTCGATCGCCTGCCGCCGGCCCAGGCCGAGCAGCACAGCCAGGCGGTGTTGCGGGCGCTGGTGGCGGCAGCCAAGTCCGATGGCCATATCGACGAGCGCGAGCGGGCGCTGATCGAGGGCGAGTTCACTCGCCTGGATACTGACCGTGAACTGCAGCACTGGCTGCATGCCGAGTTGAACAAGCCACTGGACCCGGCCGAAGTGGCTCGTGCCGCGCAAACGCCGGAGATGGCCGCCGAGATGTACCTGGCCAGCGTGATGATGGTTGACCAGGAAAACTTCATGGAGCGCGCCTACCTTGACGAACTGGCCCGCCAGCTGCGCCTGGCCCCGGCCCTGCGCCAGGAACTGGAGAGCCAGGCAAGGCAGGCGGTAGCGCAGTAGCACTGCTTGGCACGGCATTTTCAGCCCCTGTGAGATCGAGCGCCGCCCACTCGGCGCTCGATCTCACAGGGGCTGAAAATGTCGCGGCAAGCGCCCGGTGGCTTTTACCCCATACCCCATACCCTACATTTCAGCCGCATGAGCGCGGGGCGCCTGGGCTATACTTCGGCGATTTTCCCGCTCGTTGTGAATTCCTGAGGGCTGAATGTGAAAAACTGGACCTTGCGCCAACGGATCCTGGCAAGTTTCGCCGTGATCATCGCCATCATGCTGCTGATGATCGTGGCCGCCTACTCGCGGTTGGTGACCATCGCGTCCGCCGAGCAGGCAGTGGGGAGCGACAGCATTCCCGGGGTGTACTACAGCTCGATGATCCGTAGCGCCTGGGTCGACAGCTATGTCACCAGCCAGCAACTGGTGGGCCTGTCCAACCGTCGTGAAATCACCTCGGCCGACATGGAACTGTTCAAAGGTTTCGAGGACCGTCTGAAGCAGTACATGGCACGTTACCAGGCCACGATCCTGAGCCAAGCCGACCAGAGCCACTTCGACACCTTCGTGCAACTCGAAGAAAACTACATGAAGATCGTCGGCCAGGTACTGGACGCTTACCGTCAGCACGACTATGACGGAGCCCAGCGGTTGATCAACGAGGAGCTCACCCCGGCCTGGGTGGATGGGCGCAAGCATCTGAACCAGGTTATCGAAGACAATCGGACCTCTGCTGAAGCTGCCACCAACGAAATTGTCAGCGCCGTGAGCACGGCCAAGGGCAGCATGGTGGTTTCGCTGTTGCTGGCGATCATCGCCGCAGGTATATGCGGCCTGCTGCTGCTACGCGCCATCACTGCGCCCGTGCAGCACATTGTCCATGCCCTCGACAAGCTGCGCTCAGGCGACCTGAGCATGCGCCTGAGCCTGGAGCGCAAGGACGAGTTCGGCGCCATCGAAAGCGGCTTCAACGAAATGGCCGAGGCCCTGGCCAACCTGGTATCCCAGGCCCAGCGTTCGTCGGTGCAGGTGACCACCTCGGTGACCGAAATTGCCGCCACCTCCAAGCAACAGCAGGCCACCGCCACCGAGACGGCCGCCACCACTACCGAAATCGGTGCCACCTCCCGGGAGATCGCCGCCACTTCGCGTGACCTGGTGCGCACCATGACCGAAGTTACCGCCGCTGCCGACCAGGCCTCCAGCCTGGCCGGTTCCGGCCAGCAGGGCCTGGCGCGTATGGAGGAGACCATGCACCAGGTGATGGGCGCCGCCGACCTGGTTAACGCCAAGCTGGGCATCCTCAACGAAAAGGCCAGCAACATCACCCAGATGGTGGTGACCATCGTCAAGGTTGCCGACCAGACCAACCTGCTGTCGCTCAACGCTGCCATCGAAGCGGAAAAGGCCGGCGAGTACGGCCGCGGCTTTGCCGTGGTGGCCACCGAAGTGCGCCGCCTGGCCGACCAGACTGCCGTGGCCACCTACGACATCGAACAGATGGTGCGCGAGATCCAGTCGGCGGTGTCGGCCGGGGTCATGGGCATGGACAAGTTTTCCGAAGAAGTACGCCGCGGCATGTTCGAGGTGCAGCAGGTGGGCGAGCAGCTCAGCCAGATCATCCACCAGGTGCAGGCCCTGGCGCCGCGCGTGCTGATGGTCAACGAAGGCATGCAGGCCCAGGCCACGGGTGCCGAGCAGATCAACCAGGCGCTGGCCCAGCTCAGCGATGCCAGCACCCAGACCGTCGAGTCGCTGCGCCAGGCCAGTTTCGCCATCGATGAGCTGAGCCAGGTGGCCGCTGGCCTGCGTGGCGGCGTGTCACGCTTCAAAGTCTGACTGCGATGAACGACTTGCAACCGCGCGCCGCGCGGGCGGGCAACGCCAAGGGGGCGTTGTACCTGCAGTTTCGCATCGGGGAGCAACGCTTTGCCCTGAGTGTGCACGAAGTGATCGAGGTGTTGCCGCGCCAGCCGCTCAAGCCGATCGCCAAGGCGCCTGCCTGGGTCGCGGGCATCCTTGCACACCGAGACATGCTGGTGCCGGTGGTCGACCTGGCGGCGTTGAGCTTCGGCCAATCGGCAGCGCAGCGCACCAGTACCCGTCTGGTGCTGGTGCATTACCGAGGCGGCCTGCAGCTTGGCCTGATCCTGGAACAGGCCACCGAAACCCTGCGTTGTCACCCCGACGAGTTCCAGCCGTATGGCGTGGACAGCGGCGAGGCCCCGTACCTGGGCCCGGTGCGTCAGGATGCGCAGGGCTTGTTGCAGCGCATCGAAGTCAACGACCTGCTGCCCGATGCCGTGCATGAATTGTTGTACGCGGATGATCCGACAGGGATGCCGAGATGAACGAACAGCGTTTCTTCCGCTTCTTGCGCGAACGTATCGGCCTGGATGTGGAGTCGGTGGGCGCGCCCATGGTCGAGCGTGCGCTGCGCCAGCGTTGCGTCGCCGTGAACGCCGCGGACCTGGATGATTACTGGCTGCACCTGCAGCAGTCGATGGCTGAGCAACAGGCGCTGATCGAGGCCGTCATCGTCCCGGAAACCTGGTTCTTCCGTTACCCCGAATCCTTCACCGCGTTGGCCGGCCTGGCGCACAAGCGCCTGGCCGAGCTGGCCGGGGCGCGTCCGCTGCGTTTGCTCAGCCTGCCATGCTCGACCGGCGAGGAACCCTATTCGCTGGCCATGGCCTTGCTCGATGCCGGCATCGCGCCGGGGGCGTTCCTGATCGACGGCATGGACATCAGCCCCAGTTCGGTGGCCAAGGCGGGGCAGGCCGTGTACGGACGCAATGCCTTCCGTGGCAGCGACCTGAGCTTTCGCGAGCGCTACTTCGATGCCCTCGACGAAGGGCACCACCTGCATGAGCGGGTGCGCGAGCAAGTCAGCTTGCAGGTAGGCAACGTGCTCGACCCGGCACTGGCCAGCCGCGATGGCCTGTACGACTTCGTGTTCTGCCGCAACCTGCTGATCTATTTCGATGTGCCGACCCAGCAACGGGTGTTCGAAGTGCTCAAGCGCCTGCTGCACCCACAGGGCGTGCTGTTCATCGGCCCGGCCGAAGGCAGCTTGCTGGCGCGGATGGGCATGCGTCCGCTGGGCATTGCGCAGTCGTTCGCCTACGTGCGCCAGGAGGGCGGCGGCCCTGCGCTGGCCATGCCTCCGGTCCAGCCCTCGCGGCGCATGTCACCAGCACTGGTCACGCCAGGCTATTCGCCACCGAACGCAGCGTTGCCGCGCCCTTTGCGCGTGCTGCCCGCGGCGGCCAAGCCAGCGCCGGCGCGCGAGCACAAGCACGAGGAGGCAAGCGAGTTGCTGGCCAGCATTGCCCGGCTTGCCAATGCCGGCGCCAGCGAACAGGCCCGCGCCGAATGCCAGCGCTACCTGGGCCTGTTCGCGCCTTCGGCGCAGGTTTACTACTGGCTTGGGCTGCTCAGCGATACCGAGGGCGATGCGCAGCAAGCTCTGACCCACTATCGCAAAGCCCTGTACCTGGAACCGCAACACCCCGAGGCCCTGGTGCACCTGGCGGCCTTGCTGGCGGCCCAGGGCGACCTGGCCGGTGCCCGGCGTTTGCAGGAGCGCGCTGCGCGGGTTGGCCGGGGGTCTGAACGATGAAGGAGTCCGCGATGCAATTGCTCGCCGAGGCTGACGCGCACGTCGACGATTGCTGGAACCGCATTGGCGTACATGGCGACAAGCAGTGCCCGTTGCTGGAACGCCATGTTCACTGCCGCAACTGCGAGGTATATGCCGCTGCGGCCACGCGCCTGCTCGACCGCTACGCGTTGATGCAAGACCATCAGGCTGGCGTAGCGACGCCGGTCGAGGAAAGCACCGGCCGCTCCATGCTGCTGTTCCGCCTCGGCGAAGAATGGCTGGCGCTGGCCACCACCTGCCTGGCCGAAATTGCCCCGCTGCAGGTGGTGCATTCGCTGCCGCACCAGCGCTCGCGGGTGTTGCTGGGGGTGGTCAACGTGCGCGGTGCGCTGGTGCCGTGCCTGTCATTGGCTGACCTGCTGGGTGTACAGGCCAGTGCTGCCGAGCAACGCAGCAGCCGGGCGATGCCTCGCATGCTGATCCTGGCCGCCGAGGGCGGGCCGGTAGTGATGGCGGTCGAGGAAATCGACGGTATTCACCAGCTCGACCCGCTGCTGCTGGGCAGCGACCAGGACGCCTCCCTCTTCACCGCCGCGGTCCTGCAATGGCGAGGCCGCAGTGTGCGGGTACTGGACGATCAACACTTACTGTCTGCCGTGCAGCGGAGCCTGTCATGACCCCAGAGCAAATGCGCGACGCATCGTTGCTCGAACTGTTCAGCCTGGAGGCCGAGGCGCAGACCCAGGTGCTCAGCGCCGGCCTGATGGCGCTGGAGCGTAACCCCACGCAGGCTGACCAACTCGAGGCCTGCATGCGCGCCGCCCACTCGCTGAAGGGCGCGGCGCGGATCGTCGGGGTGGACGCTGGCGTCAGTGTCGCCCACGTCATGGAGGACTGCCTGGTGGCCGCCCAGGAGGGGCGGCTGCGCCTTGGCACTGAGCATATCGACGCCCTGTTGCAGGGCACCGACCTGCTGATGCGCATCGCCACGCCTGGCGATGCCGGGGCGCAGGCGACCCTGCCGGTGTTCCTTGCGCAAATGGCCGGTCTGCTCGACCCGGGGGCGGCAGCTATGCCCCCTTTGTCGCCAGCCGTTCCAGCGCCGCCGGAAGCGCCAGTGCAAACCGCGCGAGCCGAACCTCTGCCGTTGCCTGTGGAACCCTTGGAGTCAGAGCTTGAGCTGGCCCCACGTCGCAAGGCCGGCAAGCGCGCCAGCGAAGGCACGGAGCGGGTGCTGCGGGTCACCGCCGACCGCCTCAACAGCCTGCTCGACCTGTCCAGCAAGTCGCTGGTGGAGACCCAGCGGCTCAAGCCTTACCTGGCTACCCTGCAGCGCCTCAAGCGTATGCATGGCCAGGGCATGCAGGCGCTCGACGGCCTGCGCATGCAGCTGGAGGACAGTGGCCAGAGCAGCGAGGTGCTGGAAGCGTTGGCTCAGACCCAGCGCCTGCTGGCGGAAACCCAGCAGATCCTGCAGCAGCAGGCAGCTGACCTGGACGAATTCGGCTGGCAAGCCAGCCAGCGCGCACAACTGCTGTACGACACCGCGCTGGCCTGCCGGATGCGGCCGCTTGCCGACGTGTTGACCGGCCAGAGCCGCATGGTGCGTGACCTCGGCCGCTCGCTGGGCAAGCCGGTGCGGCTGCTGGTGGAAGGGGAGAAGACCCAGGTCGACCGCGATGTGCTGGAAAAGCTCGAAGCACCGCTGACCCACCTGTTGCGCAACGCGGTCGACCACGGCATCGAACTGCCCGAGCGTCGCCTGCTGGCGGGCAAGGCGGAGGAGGGAGTAATCCGCCTGCGTGCCTCGCACCAGGCCGGTATGCTCAGCCTGGAACTGATCGACGACGGTGCCGGTATTGACCTTGAGCGCCTGCGCAGCAGCATCGTCGAGCGTTCCCTGTCACCCGCCGACACAGTGGCGCGGATGAGCGAGGCAGAGTTGATGACGTTCCTGTTTCTGCCCGGTTTCAGCCTGCGCGACAAGGTCACCGAGGTGTCCGGGCGCGGCGTGGGTCTGGATGCGGTGCAGCACATGATCCGTGAGTTGCGCGGCTCGATCGAGCTGACCCAGCTGGCCGGGCAGGGCTGCCGTTTTCACCTGCAGGTGCCGCTGACCCTGTCGGTGGTGCGCAGCCTGGTGGTCGAGGTTGGGGGGGAGGCCTATGCCTTCCCGCTCGCCCATATCGAACGCTCGCTGAAAGTGAACGCCGAAGAGATCGTGCAGATCGAAGGGCGCCAGCACTTCTGGCATGAAGGCCGGCATATTGGCCTGGTCGCGGCCAGCCAACTGCTCAACCGCCCGGCCGGGCAAACGCAGGAGAGCAGCCTGTGGGTAGTGGTGATCCGTGAGCGAGAGCAACTGTACGGCGTGGCCGTGGAGCGGCTGGTGGGCGAGCGGGTGTTGGTAGTGATGCCGCTCGACCCACGGCTGGGCAAGGTGCGGGACATTTCCTCCGGTGCCTTGCTCGACGATGGCTCGGTGGTGCTGATCGTCGATGTCGAGGACCTGCTGCGGTCAGTGGAGAAACTGCTCAGTACCGGCAGTCTGGAACGTATCGAGCGCAGTAGCAGCGGCGCCCGTGGCGTGGCGCGCAAGCGCATCCTGGTGGTCGACGATTCGCTGACAGTGCGTGAACTGCAGCGCAAGCTGCTCGGCAACCGTGGCTACGACGTGGCCGTGGCGGTGGATGGCATGGACGGCTGGAATGCCCTGCGTGGCGAGGACTTCGACCTGCTGATCACCGACATCGATATGCCGCGCATGGATGGCATCGAGCTGGTCACCCTGGTGCGCCGCGACCAGCGCCTGCAATCGCTGCCAGTGATGGTGGTGTCCTACAAGGACCGTGAGGAAGATCGACGGCGTGGCCTGGATGCCGGCGCCGACTACTATTTGGCAAAGGCCAGTTTCCACGACGATGCGTTGCTTGATGCTGTGATTGAGCTGATCGGAGGTGCTCAGGGATGAAGATCGCCATCGTCAACGATATGCCCATGGCCGTCGAGGCGCTGCGCCGGGCGGTCGCCTTCGAACCCGAGCACCAGGTGATATGGGTGGCCGGCAATGGAGCCGAGGCGGTGCGGCGTTGCGCGGAGCAGTTGCCCGACCTGATTCTCATGGACCTGATCATGCCGGTGATGGACGGCGTCGAGGCCACCCGCAGGATCATGGCCGAAACCCCCTGTGCCATCGTGATCGTAACGGTCGACCGCAAGCAGAACATGCACCGGGTGTTCGAGGCCATGGGGCACGGCGCCCTCGACGTGGTCGACACCCCGGCGCTGGGGGCGGGCGACCCGCGCGAAGCGGCAGCGCCACTGCTGCGCAAGATTCTCAACATAAGCTGGCTGATCGGCCAGCAGCGTGCACCGGCCGCACGCCCGGTCGCTGCGCCCGTACGGGCCGCGTCCCAGCACCGCGGGCTGGTGGCTATCGGCTCGTCCGCGGGTGGCCCGGCCGCCCTCGAAGTGCTGCTCAAGGGCCTGCCGGAGGCGTTCCCGGCGGCCATCGTGCTGGTCCAGCATGTGGACCAGGTGTTTGCCGCGGGCATGGCCGAATGGCTCAGCAGCGCGGCGGGCCTGCCGGTGCGCCTGGCCCGTGAAGGCGAACCGCCCCAGCCCGGTCAGGTACTGCTGGCCGGCACCAACCACCACATCCGCCTGCTACAGAACGGCCAACTGGCCTACACTGCCGAACCAGTCAATGAAATCTACCGGCCCTCGATCGATGTGTTCTTCGAGAGTGTGGCGCGCTATTGGACCGGCGATGCGGTGGGCGTGTTGCTTACCGGCATGGGCCGCGACGGTGCCCAGGGGCTGAAGCTGATGCGCCAGCAGGGCTTCCTGACCATTGCCCAGAACCAGGCCAGCAGCGCGGTGTACGGGATGCCCAAGGCCGCTGCGGCCATCGATGCAGCGGTGGAAGTCCGCCCGCTGGAGCGTATAGCCGGGCGCTTGATGGAATTTTTCGCAAAATGACGAAGTGTATTGAATCACGCCGCCAGGCCGGCAGTGATCGGGTGAACAGGTATGAATGATTTACCGATCGAAGGTTTCACGACCCCCAACGAGAACTCGGCGATGGTGCTGCTGGTCGACGACCAGGCCATGATCGGCGAGGCGGTGCGGCGTGGCCTGGCCAATGAAGACAACATCGACTTCCATTTCTGCGCCGACCCGCACCAGGCAGTGGCCCAGGCCGTGCGCATCAAGCCCACGGTGATCCTCCAGGACCTGATCATGCCCGGCCTGGACGGGCTGACCCTGGTGCGTGAATACCGCAACAACCCGTCGACCCAGGACATCCCGATCATCGTCCTGTCGACCAAGGAAGACCCGCTGGTCAAGAGCGCAGCCTTTGCTGCCGGGGCCAACGATTACCTGGTCAAGCTGCCGGACACCATCGAGCTGGTGGCGCGCATTCGCTATCACTCGCGCTCCTACCTGACCTTGCTGCAGCGCGACGAGGCCTACCGCGCCTTGCGCGTCAGCCAGCAGCAGTTGCTCGACTCCAACCTGATGCTGCAGCGGCTGATGAACTCCGATGGCCTGACCGGGTTGTCCAACCGCCGCCACTTCGACGAGTACCTGGAGCTGGAGTGGCGCCGTGCCATGCGTGAACAGCAGCAATTGTCGCTGCTGATGATCGACGTGGACTTCTTCAAGGCCTACAACGACAGCTTCGGCCACCTGGCCGGTGACGAGGCCCTGCGCCAGGTGGCTGAGGCGATACGCGGCTCGTGCTCGCGGCCGACCGACCTGCCGGCGCGCTATGGCGGCGAGGAGTTCGTCCTGGTGTTGCCCAACACCTCGCCGGGTGGGGCACGGCTGGTGGCCGAGAAGCTGCGCCAGACCGTACTCGGCCTGGGCATCCCGCACACCGCCCCGGTGGCTAACTCGTACCTGACCGTGAGCATCGGCCTGGCCACCCAGACCCCGACCATCGGCAGCCATTGCCGGCAGCTGATTTCGGCCGCGGACAAAGGCCTGTACCAGGCCAAGAATGGCGGGCGCAACCAGGTCGGCATCGCCTGAAACGCTGAAACCTGCACGGTCCAACAGGGGCCGTGCCATTTCTGAATGTTCTTTGCATATGCTACCGCCCGGCGGGTCTGCCGCCCTGCGGCGGACTCGGTTATACTCGCAGGCTTTTCACCGAATTCGCACGAGTAGCCCGCCCATGGAAATCCAACCGATCCTGAACACCATCAAGGACCTCACCGAGCGTTCCCAGTCCATTCGGGGGTATCTTTGACTACGATCACAAGCATGACCGCCTGATCGAAGTCAACCGCGAGCTGGAAGACCCCAACGTCTGGAACAAGCCCGAGTACGCCCAGGCCCTTGGCCGCGAGCGTGCCATGCTGGCACAGGTCGTCGAGACCCTGGACAAGCTGTCCGGCGGCCTGGCGGACTGCCAGGACCTGCTCGACATGGCCGTCGAGGAAAATGACGAAGGCGCCGTCGGCGACGTAGTGACCGAGCTGGAAGGCCTGGAAGAAAAACTGGCCCAGCTTGAGTTCCGTCGCATGTTCAGCGGCGAGATGGACATGAACAACGCCTACCTGGATATCCAGGCCGGCTCTGGTGGTACCGAAGCGCAGGACTGGGCCAACATCCTGCTGCGCATGTACCTGCGCTGGGCCGACAAGCGTGGTTTTGATGCCACCATCATCGAGCTTTCCGAAGGTGAAGTCGCTGGCATCAAGGGGGCCACCGTGCATGTCAAGGGCGAGTACGCCTTTGGCTGGCTGCGCACCGAGATCGGCGTGCACCGCCTGGTGCGCAAGAGCCCGTTCGACTCCGGTGCCCGTCGCCACACCTCGTTCTCCGCGGTGTTCGTATCGCCCGAGATCGACGACAAGGTCGAGATCGAGATCAACCCGGCCGACCTGCGCATCGACACCTACCGTTCCTCCGGTGCCGGTGGTCAGCACGTGAACACCACCGACTCGGCGGTGCGTATCACCCACGTGCCGACCAACACCGTGGTGGCCTGCCAGAACGAACGCTCCCAGCACGCCAACAAGGACACCGCCATGAAAATGCTGCGGGCCAAGTTGTACGAGCTGGAAATGCAGAAGCGCAACGCCGCCTCGCAGGCGCTGGAAGACAGCAAGTCGGACATTGGCTGGGGCCACCAGATCCGCTCCTACGTGCTGGATGACTCGCGTATCAAGGACCTGCGTACCGGCGTCGAGCGCAGCGACTGCCAGAAGGTCCTGGACGGCGACCTCGACCAGTACCTGGAAGCGAGCCTCAAGCAGGGGCTGTAAACCGCACACAACCGCCGCGGTACCTGGCCTGGGGCCGGTATCGCGTGCCCTGCCCGAAAGGGGCAATGAACACTTGATGGAAAGAATGACGAAATGAGCGACCTCAAGACCGAAGTGCAAGACCTGCAACAGGAAGAAAACGCCCTGATCGCCCTGCGCAAGGAAAAGCTTGCCGCCGAGCGCGCCAAGGGCAATGCCTTCCCCAATGACTTCCGTCGCGACAGCTACTGCAACGACCTGCAGAAACAGTACGCGGACAAGACCAAGGAAGAACTGGAAGCTGCAGCGATCCCGGTCAAGGTTGCTGGCCGCATCATGCTCAACCGCGGCTCGTTCATGGTCATTCAGGACATGACCGGTCGTATCCAGGTCTACGTCAACCGCAAGACCTTGTCGGAAGAAACCCTGGCCGCGGTCAAGACCTGGGACCTGGGTGACATCATCAGCGCCGAAGGCACCCTGGCCCGTTCCGGCAAGGGCGACCTGTACGTCGAAATGACCAACGTGCGCCTGCTGACCAAGTCGCTGCGCCCCCTGCCCGACAAGCACCACGGCCTGACCGACACCGAACAGCGCTACCGCCAGCGTTACGTCGACCTGATGGTCAATGAAGAAACCCGCCACACCTTCCGTGTGCGTTCGCAGGTGATTTCGCACATCCGCAAGTTCCTCATCGAGCGCGACTTCCTCGAAGTCGAGACGCCGATGCTGCAGACCATCCCGGGTGGTGCCGCGGCCAAGCCGTTCGAAACCCACCACAACGCCCTGGACATGGCCATGTTCCTGCGTATTGCGCCGGAGCTGTACCTCAAGCGCCTGGTGGTTGGTGGCTTCGAGAAGGTGTTCGAGATCAACCGCAACTTCCGTAACGAAGGCGTTTCGACTCGTCACAACCCTGAATTCACCATGCTCGAGTTCTACCAGGCCTACGCCGACTATCGCGACAACATGGACCTCACCGAGGAACTGTTCCGCGAGCTGGCGCAGCTGGTACTGGGCACTACCGACGTACCGTACGGCGACAAGGTATTCCACTTCGGTGAGCCGTTCGCCCGCCTGTCGGTATTCGACTCGATCCTCAAGTACAACCCGGAGCTGAGCGCTGCCGACCTGCAGGACGTCGACCGCGCCCGCGAGATCGCCAAGAAAGCCGGCGCCAAGGTGCTGGGCCACGAAGGCTTGGGCAAGCTGCAGGTGATGATTTTCGAAGAGCTGGTCGAGCACAAGCTGGAGCAGCCGCACTTCATCACCGAGTACCCGTTCGAAGTGTCGCCGCTGGCCCGTCGCAACGACGACAACCCGGCTGTTACCGACCGTTTCGAGCTGTTCATCGGTGGCCGCGAGATCGCCAATGCCTACTCCGAGCTCAACGATGCCGAAGACCAGGCCGAGCGCTTCCTGGCCCAGGTGGCCGAGAAGGACGCAGGTGACGACGAAGCCATGCACTACGACGCCGACTTCGTTCGCGCCCTGGAGTACGGCATGCCGCCGACTGCAGGTGAAGGTATCGGTATTGACCGTCTGGTGATGCTGCTGACCAACTCGCCGTCGATCCGCGACGTGATCCTGTTCCCGCACATGCGTCCGCAGGCCTGAGTGAATTGAACGAGCCGCCTTTCGAGGCGGCTTTTTCTTGCCTGAAGCTTTATGTTGTCAGTACCGGCCTCTTCGCGGCTAAAGCCGCTCCCACAGGGCCCCCACTACCCTCAGGCTGGTGCGGTCCCTGTGGGAGCGGCTTTAGCCGCGAAGAGGCCGGTACTGACGAAACACTGTCCATGAGGTACCCCCCGTGACACCCGCAATGCCTCACCAGGGCGCCGCCGGCATCGCCACCGCCGTCGCCGAAAGCGTGCAATACCAAGGCCGCAAGACTGCCCGCCAGGGCAGCGAGCAGCGCCGCCAACTGATCCTCGACGCCGCCATGCGCATTGTCGTGCGCGATGGCGTGCGCGGTGTGCGCCACCGCGCCGTGGCCACCGAGGCCGGTGTGCCGCTGTCGGCCACCACCTACTACTTCAAGGACATCGAGGACCTGCTCACCGATACCTTCGCCCAGTATGTCGAGCGCAGCGCCGCTTACATGGCCAAGCTTTGGGCCAATACCGAGGTGGTATTGCGCCAGCTGCTGGCCCAGGGCGACGGCAGCCCGCAGGCGCGGGCACGGTTGGCTGAAGAGGTAGCGCGCATGACTGCCGACTACGTACAGCGGCAACTGCTGACCCGCCGTGACTTCCTGATGGCCGAGCAGGCTTTCCGCCAGGAGGCGCTGCTGTGCCCGCGCCTGGCCGAACTGGTATGCGCCCATGAGCAGATCCTGCTGCATGGCACCCGGCAGTTGCTGCAGGTGGTGGGCTCGCGGCAACCGGAGCAGGACGCCCAAATGTTGACGGCGATTATCGAGCAGATGGAATATCAGGGCCTGCTCAAGGATGCGAACGCGCAAGCCGATGGGCAGATGCTCGCTATGCTTAGCCGATACCTGCAACTGGTGCTGGCATCGGCCTGAGCCGAGACCGACTTCTCAAGGAGAACCTGATGAAAGCCTGGCGTGTGGTGTTGTTGACTCTGTCATTCCTGCTGCTGGGCGGTTGTCTGGTGACCTTCCACGAGCCCTTGCCGAGCAACCAGGCGGCGCCCAAGGCCCTGCTTGGCAAGTGGAGCAGCAAGGACGCCTGGGGCGAGCCGCTGAAGCTGGTGATCAGCCGTAGCGGCGGCGATGCCTACAAGGCGGTGGCCACGGCCAAGGGCAAGGCCCCTGAGGAATACGTGTTCACCGTGTCGCGCCACGGCAATCGCTGGTACCTGTCGGCTGGCGTGCCCAAGCGCCTGGGTGGCAACTTCCTGATTGGCGGTTTCGATATCGTCGATGGCAAGGAACTGGTGGTCTACAACCTGGATGTCGAGCAGGTGCAGCAGGCGGTGGACAAGAAGGAGCTGACCGGGCGCAGCACCGAGGTGCCAGAAGACAACGGCGACGGCGTGCTGATCGACAGCCCGTCGGCGCGGGTGCTGGCGTACCTGGACGACCCGGCCAACTCCGACCTGTTCATCGAAGTGGCGCGGTTCCAGCGCTCCGGCAAGTAGTTACCTGTGCCGGCCCGGGTTTCCTGTAGGAGCAGCCTTGTGCTGCGAAGAGGCCAGCAGGGCAAACCATTTCTATTGCCGCTAATGGCCTCTTCGCAGCACAAGGCTGCTCCTACAGGAACCGAGGCCGGTTCAGGCAATGCAAGGCTTGGCACTTTGTTCCAATAAGGAGTCCCCGGTGGACGAATACCAGCAAACCATACGTGCCCTGTCCGACCGCATCGTTGCGGCACAGACCCCGATCCGGGTGCTGGACGCGGTGAAGTGGGACGACAACATCCGCCAGGGCTTCCTCAAGGCCAAGGGCAAGGAGCCGCCGGCCGTCGACCGTGCCTACTACCAGTCGCGCCCGCTGGCGTTCGATTCCAGCGCGGTCAAGGCCGAGTTCCAGGGCATCGAGCGCGACATCATTCGCCAGCTCGGCCAGTTCAACCCGGTCGGGCAGATCATGAAGCGCATGTGCCGCGAATACCGCATGGTCGTGCGCATGCTCGAAGCGCGCGGCACCGAGGATTTCGGCCTGATCTCTCAGGAACTGTACGGTGCTGCCTCGGACGCATTCCACGCCGGTGACCCGACCCTGGCCGACCTTGGCCTGATGCTGTCGGACTACCTGAACAACATTGATGGCCGTGGCGACCTCAAGGACGAGCCGAAGAACCTCACTGCCAAGGAGGCCGTGGAAATCCTCCAGCACCGGCTGAACAAGGTATTCGGCGAGGCCGAGGAGACCATCCGTGTGTTCGAGTCCGACGGTATCGTCGCCGATGCAGCGGCCGGGGCCGACTACATCAAGGTGCGTGCCGACGCCATGTTCAACTCTCGTGATGTCCGCGCCCTGGAGGTGCACGAAGGGCTGGTGCATGTCGGCACCACGCTCAACGGCCTGAACCAGCCTATCTGTACCTTCCTGGCCAAGGGCCCACCCTCGTCGACGGTGACCCAGGAAGGCCTTGCCATCCTCATGGAGGTGATCGCCTTCGCCTCCTACCCCAGCCGCCTGCGCAAGCTCACCAACCGCACCCGCGCCATCCACATGGTCGAGGAGGGTGCCGATTTCATGCAGATCTACAGCTTCTTCCGCGAGCAGGGGTTCGACATGGCGCAGAGCTACAGCAACGCCAGCAGGGTGTTCCGCGGGTCGGTGCCCAATGGCCTGCCATTTACCAAGGACTTGTCCTACCTCAAAGGCTTCATCATGGTTTACAACTACATTCAGTTGGCCGTGAAGAAGGGCAAGCTCGAGCAGATCCCGTTGCTGTTCTGTGGCAAGACCACCCTGGAAGACATGCGCACCCTGCGACAGCTGGTCGAGGAAGGTCTGGTCGAGCCGCCCAAGTACCTGCCCGAACAGTTCCGCGACCTCAACGCGCTATCGGCCTGGATGTGCTTTTCCAACTTCCTCAACCACCTGAGCCTGGACCGCATTGAAGCCGACTACGCGAACATTCTCTGAGTGCTGCCGCCTGCTGGCCCTGGGTTTGATCCTGCTGGGCCTGGGCGGTTGCAGCAGCCTGTTGTTCTATCCCGAGCGTGGCCAGCCGTTCACGCCCGAGCGAGCCAGGCTCGAGTACCGCGATGTCACCCTGACCACGGCTGACGGCATCCGCCTGCATGGCTGGTGGTTGCCTGCCAAGGCCGGGGTCGAGGTCAAGGGCACGGTGCTGCACCTGCACGGCAATGGCGGCAACCTGCCTGGGCACCTGGGCGGCAGCTACTGGCTGCCGGAACAGGGCTACCAGGTGCTGATGATCGATTACCGCGGCTATGGCCTGTCCCAGGGTGAGCCGAGCCTGCCCGAGGTGTACGAGGACATCGCCGCGGCGATGGCGTGGCTGGACCAGGCGCCCGAGGTCAAGGGCAAGCCGCTGGTGCTGCTGGGGCAGAGCCTGGGCGGCGCCATGGCCATTCACTACCTGGCGGCCCACCCCGAGCAGCGCCAGCGTTTCAGCGCCCTGGTGTTCGACGGCGTGCCGGCCAGCTACCGTGCGGTCGGGCGCTTTGCCCTCAGCACCTCGTGGATGACCTGGCCGCTGCAGGTGCCGCTGTCGTGGCTGGTGCCGGACGGCGACAGCGCGATCCGCTCGATCGAGCAACTGAGCAGCCCACCCAAGCTGTTCTTCCACAGCATCGACGACACCCTGGTGCCGATGGACAACGGCATCCGCCTGTACCAGCACGCGCCAGCGCCACGGGTGCTGCAACTGACCCGTGGTGGCCATGTGCAAACCTTCGCCGACCCGACGTGGCGCCAGGTGATGTTGCGTTTCCTCGACGACCCCAGCCATTTCAACGGCCTGCGGCGGCTGGCCGAAGTGCCCAATTACCCTGACGAGAAGAACAAGCAATGAGTGAAGAACGCAACGCCATCCCGCTGATCCTGACCGGTGTCGGTAGCATCATCGTGACGGTGGGGGCCTTGTGGTATTACGGATACCTGCATTTTGCCAAGCCCGAGGATGCCCTGTTGCTGCAGGACTTCACCATGCTCAAGACCATCCCCGGCGAGGACTACAAGGTCTCGCTGGATCCGGCACCACAACTGGCCCAGTGCGTCGATGGCGTGCTGGTGCTGTTCGACACCCAGCAAAAAGGGCTGACCGGCGTGCTGGTGGACAACCGCAAGCGCGCGGTGCGGTGCATGGGCGAGGAAACGCCGCAGCAGGTACAGTGAGCCATTATCTCTACTGCTTGTGCTGGCCCTTTCGCGGCTAAAGCCGCTCCCACAGGATCGGGCTGTGCGCGGTCCTTGTGGGAGCGGCTTTAGCCGCGAAAGGGCCGGAGCAGGCAAAAGAAAGCCCCGCTTCGATCGCGGGGCTTGTCAGTTCAGCTAGCCAGCCTTACTGCTGTACCTGGCTCACCGAGCGCGGCGCTACCGGCTGGTTGTCGTTGGAGATGGTCACCTCCACCCGACGGTTCTGCGCCCGCCCCGAATTGCTCGAGTTGTCCGCCACCGGGTACTCCTTGCCATAGCCCTGGGCGACGATGCGTGCCGGGTCGACGCCGGCACGTACCAGTGCCATGCGCACGCTGTTGGCGCGGCGCTCCGACAGGCCCTGGTTGTAGTTGGCCGAGCCGACGCTGTCGGTATAGCCCTCGACGATCACCTTGCGTTCCGGGTTTTCCTGAAGGAACTGCGCCAGCTTGGTGATGTTCGGGTAGGCGTTGCTCTTGAGCTCGGCCTTGTTGAAGTCGAACAGCACGTCACCGAAGGTGACCAGCGTGCCGCGGTCGGTCTGCTTGGCGTTGAGGCTGTCCTGCAGCTTGGCGATCTGCGCGTCGCGGGCGTCCAGCTTGGCCTGGGCGCGCTGGGCGGAGGCGTTCTTCAGTTCGCCTTCGGCAGTGCGCAGAGCGATGGTCTGCTTGGCCACCTCGACACGCTGGTTGGTCAGGTAGGCCAACTGGTCGACCTTCTTCTCGTCTTCACGGTCCATGTAGGCCTTGTCGGCCTTGTTCAGCCAGTCCTGGGCGTCCTTGGTCTCCAGCGCAGCAACCTTGCTCGATTGCGGGTCGCTCTGCAGCGAGGAGAAGTTGGTGCGGGCCGCTTCGAGATTGGCGTTAGGGTCGTGCGAGCAGGCAGCAAGGCCGACGCTCAGAGCCAGCAGGGCGGGAATCATGACGTAGTTGCGCATAGTGTTCATCCTTTGATCGTGTGCGAAGACCGGGGTTGGCGGGGCAGGGCTCATTGAGCGCTGCGCAGGCCTTCCTCACGTACGTCCTGGACGCCCTCGCGGGCATCCTGCACGGCCTTCTGGGCCTTGGCCGCCTGGGCCTTGCGTTCGGCGAGGCGGGCGTCCCATTCGGCCTGTTCGGCCAGGCGCCTGGCGTCGTCGTATTTCTTGTCATGCATGGCGATCTCGGCCTGCTTGAACTTGTCCTGAGCCGCTTTCATTTCCACGGCGGCGAACTCGGTGCCACCAGCACTGACGGCGGAGTTCACGGCGGACTGGGTGACGGCATACTGCTCGGTTGGCGGGTTGCCCGCACAGCCGGCCAGGACCAGGCTACTGCCCAGGGCCAGCGCTGCCAGCTTGAACCCGCGTGCATGAGTGGATGAGGGGTTGCAAGTGCGAGTTTTCTTGGTGGTCAGTTCCATTGGATCACTCCTGTTTACGACGTTGTCCGTAGCAGTCCATCGCTCGTTCCCTGACACGTGCGCGCGCTTCAGCTCAACGGTGCACAACGGCAGGTGTGCAGGGTTTTAGCGTGATGGCTATTGGCTGTGACTGATGCGTTTTTCGGATAGTTCAGAAAAATTTGATCATGTCTGGGGTTTGTGGCGCCTGAGAGATCGAGCGCCGCGGGCGCGGCGCTTCGCAGCACAAGGCTGCTCCTACATCTGTTTCGGGCCGATTATCCCTGTGAGGTTTGTGCGCGAACGCTTTGGCGCATGGCTCGATATCGCGTTGTACGAACAAGGCGGTCGCGTGCACTGGCACAGGCAATACTGGCCCGAAACAGATGTGGGAGCAGCCTTGTGCTGCGAAGCGCCGCGCGGGCGGCGCTCGATCTCCCGGGCGCTGCAAAACTCACGACCTACACCTTCGCTATTCGCTATTCGCTATCAGCCCCAGGATTGCTCAGGGCGTGCAGATGCTGTCGTGACAGTGACAGAAAGCGCGGAGTAGGGCCGATGTCCTCGTACAGCGGGTCGCCTTCTTCATCGGTGGCGATGACCTGGCGGCCCTGCACATAGGGGAAGCTGGCTTCCAGTTCCTCAAGAGCGGCTGCGACCAGTTCACCGAGCAGTTCTTCGGCGGTGCGCTTGGGGTACATGTCGATCAGCGCGGCCAGGCGCGCCTCTGACTCCAGGTCCAGGTGCAGGACATGGCCCGTGGGGCTGAGGGGACCGGCGGCATTCTGTTCCCAGTGCTGGGCGAGTTCACGGATTTTCATGGTGGCCTCTGTTGACGCCTGAAAAGGCTGCATTGCATGGGCGTGTCGTGCTTTCACTTTAGTTTGCTTTGGCCGATTACGGCTTGCCATCGTCGCCCGGCTGTGGGCACTCTTGCCAGGTATGCCGCTCCCACAGGGGATCGCGTAAAGGCTTAAAGGGATGCAATGCGCCAGAGCCGCGCCGGAGAGAGGGCCAATGACCGATATCGATGTGCGTTTGCGTGAAGATGTCCATGTGTTGGGTGAGTTGCTCGGCGAAACCATTCGCCAGCAGCATGGCGAGGCGTTCCTGCAGAAGATCGAGGGCATCCGCCACAGTGCCAAGGCCGACCGTCGTGGCGCCGGTGAACAACTGAGCTCGACCCTGGCGGACCTGGCCGAAGAGGACTTGCTACCTGTGGCCAGGGCCTTCAACCAGTTTCTCAACCTGGCGAACATGGCCGAGCAGTACCAGTTGATCCGCCGTCGCGACGCCGATCAGCCCGAGCCGTTCGAGGCCCGGGTGCTGCCTGAGCTGCTGGCGCGCCTGAAGCAGGCCGGGCACAGCAATGATGCCCTGGCCCGGCAGCTGGCCAAGCTTGACATCCAGCTGGTGCTCACCGCGCACCCCACCGAGGTGGCCCGCCGCACCCTGATCCAGAAGTACGATGCCATCGCCGGTCAATTGGCTGCCCAGGATCACCGCGACCTGACCCCGGCCGAACGCCAGCAGGTGCGCGAGCGCCTGCGCCGGCTGATCGCCGAGGCCTGGCACACCGAGGAAATCCGCCGCACCCGACCGACGCCGGTGGACGAAGCCAAGTGGGGCTTCGCGGTGATCGAGCATTCATTGTGGCACGCCATCCCCAACCATTTGCGCAAGGTCGACAAGGCCCTGCTGGAGGCTACCGGCCTGCGCCTGCCGCTGGAAGCGGCGCCGATCCGCTTCGCCTCGTGGATGGGCGGTGACCGTGATGGCAACCCCAACGTGACCGCAGCGGTCACCCGCGAAGTCCTGCTGCTGGCGCGCTGGATGGCTGCTGACCTGTTCCTGCGCGACATCGATGCACTGGCTTCCGAGTTGTCCATGCAGCAGGCCAGCGACGCCCTGCGCGAGCGTGTCGGTGACAGCGCCGAGCCCTACCGCGCCGTGCTCAAGCAACTGCGTGACCGCCTGCGGGCGACGCGCGCCTGGGCGCATTCGGCGTTGACCAGCAACCAGCCGGCCAGCGCCGAGGTGCTGGTAGACAACCGCGACCTGATCGCGCCGCTGGAGCTGTGCTACCAGTCCCTGCACGCATGCGGCATGGGTGTAATCGCCGAAGGCCCGTTGCTCGACTGCCTGCGCCGCGCCGTGACCTTCGGCCTGTTCCTGGGGCGCCTGGACGTGCGCCAGGACGCCGCCCGCCACCGTGATGCGCTGAGCGAGATAACCGACTACCTGGGCCTGGGGCGCTATGCCGACTGGGATGAAGAGCAGCGCATCGAGTTCCTCCAGGCTGAGCTGAAGAACCGCCGGCCACTGCTGCCCGCGCACTTCAAGCCGCAGGCTGATACCGCCGAGGTGCTGGCCACGTGCCGGGAAATTGCCGCCGCGCCGGCCGCCTCGCTGGGCTCGTATGTCATATCCATGGCTGGTGCTGCCTCGGATGTGCTGGCGGTGCAGTTGCTGCTCAAGGAGGCTGGCCTGACCCGGCCCATGCGTGTGGTGCCGCTGTTCGAGACCCTGGCCGACCTCGACAATGCCGGCCCGGTGATGCAGCGCCTGCTCGGCCTGCCTGGCTACCGCGCCAACCTGCGTGGCCCGCAGGAGGTGATGATCGGCTACTCCGATTCGGCCAAGGACGCCGGTACCACGGCAGCGGCCTGGGCGCAGTACCGGGCCCAGGAAAACCTGGTGCGCATCTGCGCCGAGCACCAGGTCGAGCTGCTGCTGTTCCACGGTCGTGGCGGCACGGTAGGTCGCGGCGGTGGCCCGGCCCACGCCGCGATCCTGTCGCAGCCACCGGGTTCGGTGGCGGGGCGCTTCCGAACCACTGAGCAGGGCGAGATGATCCGCTTCAAGTTCGGCTTGCCGGGCATCGCCGAACAAAACCTGAACCTGTACCTGGCCGCCGTGCTCGAAGCCACCTTGTTGCCACCGCCACCACCGCAGCCGGCCTGGCGCGAGGTGATGGACCAGTTGGCCGCCGATGGCGTCAAGGCCTACCGCGGCGTGGTGCGGGAGAACCCCGATTTTGTCGAGTACTTCCGCCAGTCGACCCCGGAGCAGGAACTGGGGCGTCTGCCGCTGGGCAGTCGCCCGGCCAAGCGCCGCGCCGGTGGCATCGAGAGCCTGCGGGCCATCCCGTGGATCTTCGGCTGGACCCAGACCCGCCTGATGCTGCCGGCCTGGCTTGGCTGGGAAACGGCATTGAACAATGCCCTGGCCCGTGGCCAGGGTGACCTGCTGGCGCAGATGCGCGAGCAATGGCCGTTCTTCCGCACCCGCATCGACATGCTCGAGATGGTGCTGGCCAAGGCCGATGCGCAAATCGCCGAGGCCTACGACGAACGTCTAGTGCAACCGCACTTGCTGCCGTTGGGGGCGCACCTGCGCGACCTATTGTCGCAGTCGTGCCAGGTGGTACTGGGCCTGACCGGGCAGTCGGTGCTACTGGCGCACAGCCCCGAGACGCTGGAATTCATTAGCCTGCGCAACACCTACCTGGATCCGCTGCACCGTCTGCAGGCCGAGTTGCTGGCCCGGTCGCGCAGCCGCGAAGCCGCTCTGGACAGCCCATTGGAGCAGGCCTTGCTGGTCACTGTGGCGGGTATTGCAGCCGGCCTGCGCAACACCGGCTGAGGATAGGCCCGGGGCTTCCCGGGTGACTACTGTGCTGGGCATGCAAGTGGGTGAAGAGGGTGGTTGCGCCGGGCGCAACCGCCTGCCAGGCCAGCCATAGGTGGCGCATTCCTGCAACTTTGGGACGCTTGTCTGGCTGCCGGGCGCTGTGTATCTTGAGCAGCCTTCTGACCGATTTATGGTCATACCCGATTTTCCGGACTTGGCCCTGGTCGCCGAATCCATTGAATTTCATAAAAAAATTTGAGGAGCACAAGATGCGCGTAATTCTGCTGGGAGCTCCCGGGGCCGGTAAAGGTACTCAGGCAAAGTTCATCACCGAAAAGTTCGGTATTCCCCAGATTTCCACCGGTGACATGCTGCGTGCCGCCGTCAAGGCCGGCACCCCGCTGGGCCTGGAACTGAAGAAAGTCATGGATGCTGGTCAGTTGGTCTCCGACGAGTTGATCATCAGCCTGGTCAAGGAGCGCATCGCCCAGCCTGATTGCGCCAAGGGCTGCCTGTTCGACGGCTTCCCACGCACCATCCCGCAAGCCGAAGCCATGGTCGCTGCCGGTGTCGACATCGACGCCGTGGTCGAAATCGCCGTGGACGACGAGGAAATCGTCGGCCGCATGGCTGGCCGCCGTGTGCACCTGGCCTCGGGCCGCACCTACCACATTCAGTACAACCCGCCGAAAGTGGAAGGCAAGGACGACGAGACCGGTGAAGACCTGATCCAGCGCGACGACGACAAGGAAGAAACCGTTCGCCATCGCCTGTCGGTCTACCACAGCCAGACCAAGCCGCTGGTGGACTTCTACCAGAAGCTGTCGGCCGCCAATGCCGGCAAGCCGAAGTACAGCCACATCGAAGGCGTCGGCTCGGTCGAAGCCATCACCGCCAAGGTCCTGGCAGCCCTGAGCTGATCCAGCGTCTGACGCACCTCGACAACGGCCCGCTTGCGGGCCGTTGTCGTTTTTGGCCCTGTTGCCACATGCAATCCCTGTAGGAGCGGCCTTGTGTCGCGATGGGGCGCGCAGCGGCCCCAAAAACTCAGATTCGCCGCGAAAATTGCAGGGGCCGCTTTGCGGCCCATCGCGACACAAGGCCGCTCCTACAGGGACGGCGCCAGCCGAGCGGGCAATGGCCGTACAGCTGCCCCTTGGGGACACAACGCCGCCGCTGTTCTATACTGCCGCTCTTTTTCATTCGCACCTGGATACCCGTTCGATGACCACCCTGCTGGCCCTGGATACCGCCACCGAAGCCTGTTCCGTCGCACTGCTGCATGACGGCAAGGTAACCAGCCATTATGAGGTGATCCCGCGCATGCATGCCCAGAAGCTGCTGCCGATGATCAAGCAACTGCTGGCCGAGTCCGGCGTGGCGCTGAATGCGCTGGATGCCATCGCCTTTGGCCGTGGCCCGGGCGCGTTCACCGGCGTGCGCATTGCCATCGGTGTTGTCCAGGGCCTGGCCTTCGCCCTGGAACGCCCGGTGTTGCCAGTGTCCAACCTGGCCGCATTGGCCCAGGGTGCGCTGCGCGAGCACGGCGTGCAGCAGGTGGCGGCCGCCATTGATGCGCGCATGGATGAAGTGTATTGGGGTTGCTACCAGGCCACCGAAGGTGAAATGCGCCTGGTCGGCCAAGAGGCGGTACTGCCGCCCGAGCAGGTGGCACTGCCGGCGGGAAGCGGTGGCAAATGGTTCGGTGCCGGCACCGGTTGGGGCTATGCCGAGCGCCTGGCGGTGCAGGTGGCGGCCAGCAACCCCAGTGCCTTGCCCAACGCTCTGGACATTCTCAGCCTGGCCAGTTTTGCCTGGGCTCGCGGCGAGGCGATCGTTGCCGAGCAGGCGCAACCGGTCTACCTGCGCGATAACGTGGCGACACCCAAGAAGCGCTGAGTGCTGTTTGTCGGTTGCACCAAAACCTTTTGTACGATCTGTGGTCCAGTTATCACTCGAGCATTAGCGAAGGAATCCTGGTGCTGCTAAATTGCCATCATTGGTCCTGAGTACTCATGCCATGCGTATCGACGGTTTCTCATCGCAGTCCTACCCGATCAAGCGCACCCCGCGCAAGGCAGCGGTGCGTGAGGAGGCCATCGACGATGCCGAGGTGATCGAGGAGGCCGAAACAACCCCTCAGGAAGCCAGCGCCCGCCGTCGCAGCGGTGGCCTGCCCGCCCGCCAGCAGGACATGATCTTCCCCCGCGCCCGTGACCGCCGCACCGCTACCGCATTGGCCAGCTACCTGAGCACCGCCGGTTTCACCGACTGGGACATGGAAGTACTGGGGCTCGACCTGTACATTTAGTGGATGAGTCCATCACCACTGCCCTATTTTCTCGGTTGCCCGTCCTGGAGCGAAAACGCCTGGCGCGACTACCTGTATCCCGCCGACGCCAGCAGCAGTGAGATGCTTGGCTACTACAGCCAGGTATTCAACGCCGTCGAGGGCAATACCACCTTCTACGCACGTCCCGCACCCGGCACCATTGCGCGCTGGGCGCAGATCATGCCTCAACACTTCCGCTTCACGGCCAAGTTCCCTCGGGACATCAGCCATGAGGGCGACCTGCGAGATCAGCTCGAACCTGCCTTTGACTTCACCCGCCTGATGGCCCCGCTGGGCCAGCGCGTAGCGCCGTACTGGCTGCAGTTGCCAGCCCAGTTCAGCCCTGCACGGCTGGGCGAGCTTTGTCACTTCCTTGACGAGATCGGAGTGCCGGTGGCTGTGGAGGTACGTAACCAGGCCTTCTTCGCCAAGGGTGAAGAAGAGCGGCTGCTCAACCGGCTGCTGCACGAACGCGGCGTGGAGCGTATCTGCCTCGACCCGCGTGCCTTGTTCAGTTGCACCTCTCGTGACCCCGCCGTGCTGCATGCGCAGGCGAAGAAGCCCAAGGTACCGCCACGCCCGGCAGCCTTCAGCCAGCACCCGCAGGTGCGCTTCATCGGCCATCCGGAGCTGGAAGCCAACGAGACGTTTCTCACGCCGTGGGTGGACAAGGTGGCTGGCTGGATCGAGGAGGGACGCAGCCCCTACATCTTCCTCCACACCTCGGACAACCGCCTGGCCGCGGCGCTGGCCCAGCGTTTTCACCAACGCCTGATGCAGCGTCTGCCGGGCCTTGCCGCACTACCTGAATTGCCGCGCACTCCCGAGGTCGAACAACTGGGGCTACTCTGACCTTTCCCTGACTGCCGGAGGTTGGACCATGGATGTGCAAATCCAGCGAGCCAAAGCCTTCAAGGCCCTGCACGAGCGTGACAGCGCCTTCGTCATCCCCAACCCCTGGGATGCCGGCTCGGCCAAGTTGCTTGCCAGCCTTGGCTTCGAGGCGTTGGCCACCACCAGTGCCGGCCTGGCCTTCAGCTTGGGCCGGCCGGACGCTGAAGGCGCCTTGAGCCTGGAAGATACCCTTGATAATGCCGGCGAGATCGTCGATGCCACCCCGTTGCCGGTGGCCGCCGACCTGGAGAACGGCTTTGGCGACCTGCCCGAGGATTGCGCCCGGACCATCCTGCGTGCCGCCGAGACCGGCCTGGTAGGCGGCTCCATCGAAGATGCCAGTGGCCGCAGTGAAGCGCCGATCTATGACCTCGGGCTGGCCGTGGAGCGTGTGCGCGCAGCCGTGCAGGCGGCGCGTAGCCTGCCGTTCTCCTTCACTTTGTGTGCTCGGGCAGAAAACTTGTTGCATGGCCGCATGGACCTGGACGACACCATCCTGCGCCTGCAGGCCTATGCCGAGGCCGGTGCCGACGTGCTGTACGCGCCCGGGCTGGGTACTGTCGAGGAGATCCGCGCGGTGGTGCAGGCCGTCGCGCCACGCCCGGTGAATGTGCTGATGGGCATGGCTGGCGTGCCGCTGAGCGTCAACCAGTTACAGGACCTGGGCGTGCGCCGTATCAGCGTCGGCTCGTCGCTGGCCCGTGCTGCACTGGGGGCCTTCCACCGGGCCGCGCTGGAAATCCGTGATGAGGGTACGTTCGGCTACGGGGAGCAGGCACTGCCGTTCGCCCAGCTCAACGAGCTGTTCCGCCGCTGACCTCAGGCGTGGGCGCGCACGTTGTTCAGCACCACCGGGCGGGCCCAGTGGATGTCGAACTCCAGGTCGTTCTGCTGCTTGGCCAGGGTAGCGTCGTCGAACGGCTCGGGGGCCGGGTCCAGCAGATCGGTCTCGAACTCGGCGATCGGCAGGAACAGCGAGCGCGGGGCAGGGCCAGGGCCGGGCTCGGCGATGGGGTGACCTTGGCTCATCACCACCGGGCGCAGCCAGCTATTGTTGATATCGAGCTGGCGCTGCTGTTCGATCAGTTCGACTGCGCTGAACGGCTCGGGGGCGGGCGGCAGCAGATTGGCTTCGAGTTCTGCCTTGGGCAGGAACAGTGGCTCTGGCGGTGCCACCTCGGTGTCGTGTACCGGACAGGCGCGCTGGGCGTCGATCAGGGCCAGCGCACGGGCGCCGCCGATCGGCTCGCCACTGGCGTTGTCGTACTGCACGAACGACTGGCTGACGCTGTCTACGGGCTCTTCCTGCTGCTCGGCCATGGCCCGGGCAAAGAAATCCTGCCACAGGTGGCTGACGCTCCCAAGTGCCTGGGTGTTGTGCTGACTGTAGTTGCCGACAGGCGACAGGTAGGTCAAGCCGATGGGAAGAGTATCTGACATGGCAGTCGCGCGCGTTGTGCTCTGGCAGAATAGCGGGTTATTGCCTGTATCGGCCGAGGTGGCCGATACATTAACGGCTGGGTTCAATTTCTAGGTGTGAATGATGGAAGAGCAGGGCACAGGTATCCGGGTCGAGGCGCTGTCGGCTGAATTCGAGGCGCAAGCCGCTGCGTGGGCCGAGCGCCTTGAGCTGCCGCTGCAGGACGATGCTGCCGGGTTTGCCGTGCAGGTGGGTGTCGATGGCTTGCAGATCCAGCAGTTGGGCCCGCAGGCCCCGGGGCCTGTGAGGGTGGACTTCGTCGAAGGCCAGGCCGCGCACCGGCGGCTTTTCGGAGGTGGCAACGGGCAGATGATCGCCAAGGCGGTGGGCATTGCCCAGGGCGTCCGTCCGCAGGTGCTGGATGCCACTGCCGGGCTGGGCAAGGACGCGTTCGTGCTGGCCAGCCTGGGCTGCCAGATGACCCTGATCGAACGCCAGCCGCTGATTGCCGCGCTGCTGGAGGATGGCCTGGCGCGGGCGCGGTCGGATGAAGAAGTGGGGCCGATCGTGGGGCGCATGCGCCTGCTGACCGGCAACGCCATCGAGCGCATGCGCGCCTGGGAAGGGGAGGCGCCGCAGGTGATCTACCTCGACCCGATGTTCCCGCACCGGGACAAGAGTGCGCTAGTGAAGAAGGAAATGCGTGTGTTCCGGCCCTTGGTGGGTGACGACCTGGATGCCCCGGCCCTGCTCGAAGCCGCCCTTGCGCTGGCCAGCCACCGGGTGGTGGTGAAGCGGCCGCGCAAGGCACCGATCATTGATGGGCCGAAGCCGAGCCACAGCCTCGAGGGCAAGTCGAGCCGGTATGACATTTATCCGAAGAAGGCGTTGAGAGTCTGATCGCATCTGCGAACCATCTAGTCAGCCTTGCCTCTAGGCTAACCCACGGTATTGCGGAGTTGTTCTACTTCCTTGTCGATGTAATTACCTGTGAAATCAAGGGAATTTTGCGATGGTGGCCTAATTCTCGGCCACGTAGACGACGGCCGACCTAGCATGCTGGAGAAGGTAGGAGAGGTAGGGGTGACGCCGCTCCTGCCTGCAGCTTTTATTTTTTCAAATCTGTCTGATATATCTTTCCAGAATAATGTTGAGTCTATCGAGGCGATTGAGTCCCTGTGGTTTGTCGAGCCGATGTATCGCGTTTTACCATTGATTTTTACGGGCGTAAGGCTCGTTAATATGGATTCTTTGAGAGTGGCGTTGAGAATTCTTTCGTCACCTTTTTCTCTTAGTTCGAGGGAGTGGGATTTTGTCTCCTTCGCCCCTTTAGCTTTTTGGGTAGCAATGTGTTTTTGAAGTATTTTGTATTCTCGGGATGTGAGATTGGGATTATTCTGATTCAGGCGATGAGAGATTTTATTTGAGCTATATCCTCCGGTCATGAGTTTTACTATCGAAAACATACCGCTAGGATCCGATCTGTTAACGGGGTCATTGGTACAGTAAGCGTAAGCATTAATTCCCCCCTTTTCAAATGGCGACAAGCTGTCTGCACTGTGAAAGCGCATCAGTCCCACATTGAACAAGCGATGGCCGTTACCCAGCAGGTAACCGATGGCTGAGGGTAGCCAGGTTTGCCCGGTAAAGCGGGACAGTACCTGGTGAGCGGCCGGTAAACTATCATCGCCATAAGGGCTGTAGGCAATGGCCGTTTGGCTTCCTGCATGGACGGTAACTGTTGACGCTTGGGCATCGGTGGCCAAAAGCTGTGTTTGCTTGGTTTGGCTGTTTGTTTCGCACAGGTTCTGGTTATTCGCGCTGACAATTGAATAATGAGTACTGCCTGACTGCACTGTCGAGAGTTTGCTGCCCTTATAAAAGAGTTTAAGTATTTGCGTTGGCATGGTGGTGCGCTCATGTGGGGGTACATGAGAGTCTGTCAGGAGGGTGCCTGGTCGGATACTGACAAAAATGTCAGGTAGTGCGCCGGTTGGGGGCGCGGTTACTGGCATACGCGTTCCTACAAAGTGACCGCGTATGCCAGCAGATGCTTTCAGGGTTGGTACGCTCGCAAGAATACCCCCACCACCTCCCGCACATGCGCCTCGGCTTCCTCACCCTCCAGCGGCCCCGCACACCCGAGCAGCAACCGGTAATCCGGGGCGCCCTTGACCAGGCAGAAGAAGTGCTCTGCCGCACGCAGCGGGTTGTCGATGCGCAGCAGCCCGCGCTCATGCGCCCCGCGTAGCAGTGCTTCCATCCCTGACAGCACGCGCTTGGGCCCGGCTGCGTAGAAGTACTCGCCAAAACTCGGGTCCAGGCTGCCCTGAGCCATGATCAGGCGGCTTAGCTTGACCGCTTCATCACTGCTGATCAGCGCCTGGAAGCCACGGGCAATGGTCAGCAGCACCTCTTCCACCGGTACCCCTTCCGGATACTCGAACAGCAGGTCGGGCAACTGGATCTGGCAGGTTGCCATGACCGCGGAGCCGAACAGGGTCTGCTTGTCGGTGAAGTGGCTGTACACGGTGAGCTTTGAAACACCTGCCGCCGCAGCGACCGCATCCATGCTGGTGTTGGCGTAACCGAGGCTGAGGAACAGTGCCTTGGCTGCTTCAAGAATTGCCTCGCGCTTGGCCAGGTCCTTGGGCCGGCCCGGGCCGATGGGTGCGTCGTTGGACATTGTGATCTGCATCTGGTTGAAGAGGCACCATCTTAACGGGTCAGACGCCATCCGGCTAAAGTCCGCGGGCAAAACCTGCTGTTTGCCAGCGAAAAACTGATCGACATTACTTTACGAGATCAAGCGCAACCAGGTCCAATGCGTGGCGTAAAATTGACTGTCTTGGTGTGGCGTATATTAAATTCACGCCATCCGTCGTTTAATTGACTTTTTGTCCGGTGCAGGAATGTGCCCTGAGGGGCGCCAGACAAGTCTAAGTCATTGATTTTAAAGCCCGTGGTGCGGCCGGTTAAGTACCGGTCCACATGGGGCTTGAGGCGCTGCCTGATGGCGAGAGGGCTGCTAGTACGCAGGGCTGGCCTAGACTCCGCTTGAAGGGCCTGCGAGAGAAGGCTGACAAGTGGAGGACATGGAGCGTTTTTCATGGGAGGCAGGAAGATGATGCCGGACCATAAAAAAATGATACGCGTGATGTTGATCGATTGTCGGCCTCTGGTGCTTCTGGGGCTTCACGATCTGATAAATGCCAGAAAGCCCCGTATGGAAGTGAGTGGCCAGGCCACCACCTATACCCAGGCGCTGGATCTTGCCGACCAGGTGCGGCCTGATGTCGTTTTCTTCAGCTTTTTTCCAGATGCGCTGGACCCGCTCGAGGTACTTGCCGGACTCGCGCGCACTGCCGACAGGAAAGTGCTGGTGCTCAAGGGAGTGTACGAAACTGTCCCCGTTGCACAGGCCATCGAGGCGGGCGCACGTGGCATCGTGCTGGCGGAGGACTCAACGGAGTCGATTATCCAGGCCATCATCAAAGTCCACCATTACGACATCGGTCTGGACAGAGCCTGGGTCAGTGGGCTTTCGGGCTATGCCTCGGCCAGGCATATACCGTTCAGGTGCAGTCCGGCCCAGGCGAAACATGCACGGCTGACGTTGCGCGAGCGGGAACTCGTTCGCGCCATCGTTGGCGACCCGTCCGCCAAATACCTGTGCATCGCCGGGCGCTTGGGCATCAGCGAGCACACCGTGCACAATCACCTCAGCAGCATCTATCAAAAGCTTAATCTCACCAACCGCATCGACTTGCTGATGTATGCGGCGAGGCACGGACTCACCGATGGCGAAGGACCGCAAGGCGGCCCCAATTTGCCTGACTGACCAACATTACGCTGCGAGGGTGGTTTCCAAGCCACCCTCGCAGGTTTTCACGTACGCAATGTTTCAGGCGCTGCCATTGAAGATGTCGTTGTTGGCAATGTCGACCCCGACCAGGGTGATGGTCGTCGTCTGCCCGCCGGATTCGGCAATGGTGACGATGCTGTCTTGGCCAGTGTTGTCGATCGACTGGACGACGGCGTTCGGATCACCATTGAGCACCAGCGTGTCTCGTTGCCCCGCGCCAGCATCGAACCCGCTGATCTGGTAGAGGAGCTCATCGGTCGACAGGTCGACGTTGAAGGCATCGCGCTGGCCAGTCGTGCCAACCAGGGTGAAGTCGAACGGTGCGTTGTCCGGTTCGTTGGCGAACAGGTTGGCATCGAACGTGCTAGTCGCGGAGTCGCCATCTTTGTCCGTCAGCGTCGCACTGAACTGCAATTTGACGTCGCTAGCCAGGTTCTCGGTTTCCTTGATGAACTCAATCACCGGGATCTTGATGTCGCCTCGCGCCATTGTCAGTTGAACGGCGTCGATCAGCGCCGAGCCTTCCTTCTGGACCAGGAAGGACACCTGGCCGCCAGCCTCTGGTGTCAGGGTATTCACCTCGGTCAGGTCAGACGTCGTCCCATCCGCGTAGTAGATCCGGTAGTACAGGTCCTCGGTCGCGGTGTTGTAGCCTCCTACGGAGTTATCGATGAAGATCTTCATGCCCGTCAACAGGGTCTCCGGGTTGATCACGAAGCTCTCATCGGCGGCGCTGATCGCTGCCAGGTTATCGCCCTGGAGCAGGTTGTTGGCAACGCCGATACCGGACGTGCTGACGTTCATGGCTGCTGGGTCGATGTACGACGGCAGGGGATTGGTTTGTAGCGAGGCTTCGGTCGGGTCGGGGGCCCCGAGGCCTATGCCGGTGAAGATGTCATCCGTCGAGGCGAGCGCTTTGGCGGAAAAGAACACGATCTCCTCGGATGCTGAAGGAATGGTCGGATCATTCGTTTCAGGAATCAGCAAGGTACGCACAGGGTCCGGGCCGCCGGCATCGAGCGAGCCGTCGGCACTGCTGAGCGTAGTGACCGAACTGAAGCCTTGCACCAGGTCCAGTGTGTAGCTGCCATCGGCAAAGGCCGTTAGCGTGTAGTCGATCGTGGTGTCGGCTGTTGCGGCGTTATTGTCGAAGTCCCCGGTCAAGGTGCCGGTGAAGTGGAACGCGCCATTGGCGTCGGGCGAAGGCGACGTCTCGGTAAGTGTCCCTGTGCCCGTCGCAGTGGTGTTGTCTGGCCTGACCAGCGTGAACTGGCCACCCACCAGCGAAATGTCCAGACCGGTCGATCCCAGCCCGTCGGCGCCGGTCGTATTGTTCCAGAACCCATATTGCGGCAGGGTACTCCCGGTTCCGATCAGGTTGCCGAAGGCAAGTGTTGGTCCATCATCCTTGAACACCAGGTTCTGCCCGATGTTGAGGGTGGCCTGGGCGCTGTCGCCGTCCTTGTCGGTCTTGGTCGCGGTCAAGGTCACCAGGTTGTCGGAGGTCAGGGTCTTCGCGTCATCGGGGTTGCTGGTGTCGGGATGCACGATGGCGCGGAGCTGGTC
>PJTT01000265.1_pt1 | contig 64446 bp, 63 predicted proteins | sample 1512261 | NCBI WGS metagenome assembly PJTT01 (sample SAMN08177685, study PRJNA422409) | Soil metagenome, whole genome shotgun sequencing project. | isolation source: Soil (2) enriched on wood chips | place: USA: Madison | collected 2015-01-15 | reverse complement strand
GCAAATAAGACAAAAAAAGCATTGAGATCGAGCTGATCATATGCGTTTAATGAAAGATCTTTCAATTCATCAGGTAGTAGAACTGACAAAAGTCTTGTAGGATAATAGTTCCGTGAAACCTTGCGTATCGATATCTAACCACCTATCTTTAGGTAAAACTTTTATGACATCGGATCCTATTGTGCTCAATCAATTACTTAAAGATAATCCGTTGGCAATAGAACTCAAAAGACGTTATACTATGTTAAGTAAAGCATACAGTACGCAGGGTATTTTATACAATTATTTTATACATATAAAGGCACTGGCGTCCGATTATTGGAATGCGAAGCAGCAGTACGAACAGACAAATATAGGGCTAGACCGGTCTGGCAGAACTGCTGGAGAAAACTGATTAAAACTCACCAGCCATGACGATATCTTTGTTTGACCAGACCATTTTATCTTTCATATATGCCATTAGTTAAATTACCATCGGGGGAAATTGTAAGCGCCATTATCAGATTCGGCAAGAATCCCCATTTTTGTAAAGTTACTTATAACGATACTACCTTCAACCTGGATTATGATCCCGGCACGGATCTTTTTCTAAGGCATAGTGGTGATAAGATCCCGGATATGGTTGTTGCGCAAACCAATGAGTTTATCAAAGGTGAGAAGGTGGACATGACCGATTTTGCCCACTTTCTTGTCGCACTTGAGGATGAGGATTACCGGTACTACGCCAGCTGCAATTTACATTTTTTCAGAGATAGCGATGGTATCACCCCTTCCGGTGCTGTTGACGTATACCTTTTAGATCCCAGGCGTGGAAGTATTTCCACATTACTCGAACATGATGCGGAACTTGATATGTATATAACTGCTGAAGATCATGAAGAACTGGACTCCCTGCAAATTGATGCGATCAGCCAGGCCATCCAAGCGCATATAAAGCGGGTTCGCTAATCAAAGTATTCTGCGATCAGCCTGCCACATTTTTTAGATAGCCAGGTTGATTTCCCATTCTCCTCCCAATCATCGCTGAACGGGCTATAGCATAATGCCACCTGGTTGCCATCCTCAAAGGTAACCCTATAGGTGGCGTCAAAATCAGACTCATCGACATCATGAAGAATTGATATCTTTCTGACCTTACCTTTGTGCTTTATCTTCCCTTTATAGATTTCACTCAATGTTACCCTTTAAGACAACTTACTTAAAAATTGTACCAATTTCCCGTTGCGCAGAAGCTTCCGGACCGGCTTCACCCAATGGCGGCAACTTAGCCCACTCATAGTAATCCGATTTACATTGATTATCCGGACGAAGTTTTGAAGTACGAACGGTATACACCGGATGATAATCGAGGGCTTCAGAAGGCATTTCATAATCCAATATTTCTGCGTAACGCTTCAGGGTCAGGTCTTCGCTTAAAAATTCCATTGACATTCCGAGGGGCAAAAGTAAGGGCATACGATTGGCATTATCCCCGGTATTGTGAATATGCTTCATTAACTCGTTGGCGGCCCTGGTAATGACTGCAAAGGTCCATATATCCTGTACTTCGCCCGTATTTTTATCGACAATCTTTGCCCTGGAATATAAGCCTGGCAGGAAGGTAACCTCCTGACCTTTTGGTTGAATCCAATAAGGCACTTTCTTTGTCCATCCCTTCACTCCCCTATGCTCGTAAATACCTGATACTGGAATCAGGCAACGCCGGGATTTAATTTTAAACCAGTAGCTATGAGGATCGGCAAGAATCTTTTCTGCGCGGATATTCAACCATCCGTTACGGGCAGCCATATCAGGCATGTCTGTGTATTGATATTCAATAATACCCCACTGCATCCGGCGACAATGCACTTTAAAATCGTCCCGGTTCACATAAAGTATGGGATGTTCGGAGAATACCCTTACTCCCTGCACATGATCAAAAGGTTCGAAGGTCATATCCACCTGCTCATCGTAAATGAGATCGGGATAATAGTCCGACAATTGCCGCATATTTACCTGAAAAGAAATATCGTAACACATACTTAGGTGTTCGTAACCAATTTAACTATTTTCAATATCACTGAACTTTACCTTTACTTGCTGGCTACCATGTTTTAGTGTTACAAAAAGCTGACCAAACACAACTTCAAGGTTTGAAGTGACCGTTACGTCCCGGCTGATCCGCCAGTTTGTATTTTTATCAATATACCGTTTGATATGTTGCCTGTAATTTTTATCCAGATTCTTTTTGATGGCTTGAGTGTCCTGAACCATATTCCAGTAAAGTTCGTAACCAGACCCTTTACCTGCCATTTCCTCCAGCTTCTCTTTATGGATGTCCAGACCCAAATTAATGATAGCAGCCAGCTTATCGGTTTTTAGTGCGTTCAGATGAATCTTCGCCAGCCCGAGATCATCATACTCGGTTAACAACAGGGATACCTTACCAGGTGTCAAAATAGGCTGATCACCCCTTGGGTAAGATTGCGCAACAATGTACCGCTTACCGGCTTCCATTAATTTGGAAATGTACCCGGGCTCAAAGTTTATAAATGGCTGCAACATATTTACCTGATCATTTTGGCGGTGCAGGTTACTTATTTTCGATTTCTTCAAATTTCACGCGCACCTGCCTGCTTCCATATTTTATCACTACAAATAATTCGCCATAATGCACTTCCAAATGTGGTCTTAGCCCGGAATCGTAGCCCAACCTCCAATCGGTATTACTCTTTACATAATTACGGATCCTGTCCAGGTATTGGTGCTCCAATAATTGTTTAATACCACTACCCTGTTTTAATGCTGCCCGGTACACGCGGTATTTAGAATTGTACCCTACCATCTCTACTAATTTCTGCCGATGGGCATCCTTATCCAGATCCAGGATGGAGGCATATTTATCCTGGCTGATCGCATTTTTATGTGTCCGTGCCAAGTTCAGGTTATCGTACTCCGTTACCAGTATCGGCGTCGTAAACTCATTAATCATAGGATCCTGGATCCGGTAGTAAGTCTGAGCTACCAGGTAACGCTTCTTATCCTCCCTTAAGTGTGGAATCAAATTTCTCTGAAAAAGTTCAAATGGTTGCAGCCTGTTCATATCCTGATATTTAAAAGTTCATTGTAGTTAGTCGTATAGCGCTGTGATATATACTCCGCTTTCATTTTATACCTCCGATCAAAGCCCTGTACCGCCATGCGGACCGTCTCCCTGCCAAAAGCCTGGTTAATTTTATCCATTGCATCCATGACCTTATCGTCTTTGAGCCTATCCATGGTATCAAATAAAGAGGTCTGTACCTGGGACTGCGGCACCAGGTCATTCAGTATAACCCCCGCTTTCATATACTTGTAACCTGATTTATAAATCATGTCCAGTGCTTTCAAGGCAAACCTTATAATTTCAGATGTACTGTTGGTGGGTCTTAATAAGTCTATATCGATGGAACGGGCATACTGGCCTTCTTCCGGTTTATGGGGATTGGTTTGAATAAACAGATTCAAGCGACCAGCGCAGGACTTTTGCGTGCGCAGCTTGAGCGCACAGGCAGCGGCATAATTAGATACTGCTATCGCCAGCTCATTTTTTTCCGTAATACGGTTTCCAAAGGAGCGGCTGGTGCAGATATTCTTTTTAGCAGCCGGTTCGAGCTCCCACTGAATGGAAGGAATACCTTTCAACTCATTTAGCAAACGCAAACCCACCACACTCATTTTTTGTCGAATCCAATCCACCGGCGCCTTAACCAGATCCGCCGCTGTTTTAAAACCTGAGCGATTCAGCAGCATCGCGTACTGTCGCCCGATTCCCCAGATGTCACCTACTTCCGTATACCGGAGCATTTCATCAACCAGTTCTTTGTTCGCCGCCCAGAACACCCCGATATTTTTATACCTTTTCTTAGCGTAGCGGTTCGCCATCTTTGCCAGGGTCTTGGTAGGCGCAATACCTACACAGGTTGGTATACCCGTATTCCGCAAAATGGTAGTCCTTATCCTGCCGCCAAGCTTCAGCAAATCCTCATAAGGCAGGTTATGCATGTCCAAAAATGCTTCATCGATACTGTAAATTTCTAACTGAGGCACAAAGCCGGAGAGCGTCGTCATGACCCTATCGCTCATATCTCCATACAGTGTGTAGTTACTGCTAAAGACCTTTACATTATGCTGCTTCAACTCCTCCTTTACCATGAAGAGTGGTGTGCCCATTACAATACCCAATGCTTTAGCTTCATCGCTGCGGGCAATTACACAGCCATCATTATTAGACAATACGACAACGGGACGTCCGATCAATTTGGGCTGAAAGACCCGCTCACAGGAAGCGTAAAAGTTGTTGCAGTCTACAAGGGCATACATGACAGTACTGTTTGAGGGTTAACGAATATTCTGATGACTTTACCCCAGATGATCACGTCTTCATTGACCGGGAATACGGGGTATTTTTGGTTAGCAGGTACCAACCAGCCTTTACCACCCTCCATCCGTAAAAATTTAACCGTGAAATCTCCCTCAAGAGCCGCAACTACGATGTCTCCACTTTCAGGTGTTACAGATCGATCCACCAACAATTCTGCCTCTTCAGGAATAGCGTGCAGCATGGAAACACCGGAACATTTAACTATAAAGGTGGCAGCGGGATTATGTACATATAATTTAGTCAGATCAATCCGTTCCTCCAGATAATCCATTGCTGGACTGGGAAATCCCGCCTGAACGTTAGCGTCAAAGTAGCTGATCATTTACTAATTATTTTAGTAAAGATTTGCTAAAATAATTTACATTTCCAAATTTGCTCGCTCCTAATTTGTAAATTTGTACATGCAAATTTCCCTACACTCCACTAATAGCCTCACATTCAACGGCCAGCAACTGGCCACTCCTGAATGGAGTGCTAGTCTCACGAAGTCTGGCTTTACGGAATGGCCTATCATCGTTCAAAGGGACAAGGAAATGGTGACCGTTGGCTCCTGGGGACTGACACCTAGTGCGTATTGTACGCCCGACCAATTAACTAATGCGAGAGATAGCGGAAGGGATTTTTATGCTACCAACCAGCCTGAATGTACTACCAGGTGTATTATTTTGTCTGATGCCGGATTTATCGCGGGATATTACAGAACCTGGATCGATACTCAAGGAAGCGATTTTTCTCAAACCTTTGCCATTGCCGGGACAGAGGATAGCCCTATATTGTTAGGTGAATCAGAGGCCAGGGAATGGTTGAATCAGGACGCGTTGTCAACATCGCCCGGGGCTAACTTTTAACCCAAGTGAATGAATTGCGCAACGCTTTCAGAGTGTTCCTTTGGCATGCGTTGTATCGATTTCAAAGTGATTACTTAGCCAAGGAATTTCCGGGCAGATCCATTTATACTGGTGCCAGATAAGAAACTTATTTGCATTAGATAGTAATCCATAAATATATCTTTTATCCGGTCCGGTGTTAAACTTCCGCAAGGTGTAGCCATTTTTCTGTTTCATCACACCATCGGGTCTCCACTAACTTAACTTTGAGCTACGCGTACAACCTTTCTAAAAATTGTATACCCTGAACTCTCTCGAGCCACTTGAAAAATAACAGCAAGAGAATTTTGTCCAGTAAATTGCTGATGACTGGAATTCGTTGCTGAATCTTGACCTCCTCTCCATAAAAAAGTATCAATTAAAAATAAAAAATTGGTGTACTATTCTGAACTAAATATAGTATTATTAAGCATGAAATAGTCAAAATCTACGGAGTCGGAAATAGCTTAGTCTGGATCAACAGATGTTGCATGATGTAATAAAAAAAAGCTTTATGGTCTGCTCAGAAAAGATCTTTGCAGAATATTTACAAAACAATATCAGGTATCCTTCATTCTGTGTTCCATCATAACCATCATCGAAGAGATGATCGGGCATGGCCACATAGAATGAGAGAGATTGCCCAGCCAAGGATCGGTTATGAGGAGGAAAAGCACTTATATCATTGATTATTGCTAGCTTAGTAAAACAATTGAAAAAACCTGGTAATGAAAGATACCTCTGCAAAATTAAATAGCGCTCTTTCAAGGTCTCAAGACCGATCTTTTTTCAAGCCCACGCGAACCAGCAAAATCGGCATATCTACTATTCAAAGGGCAGAAATCAATTCTAACGCTGTCGCAAGCACTGACATTAAAAAAACTGCTCCTGCATGGACTGAGGGTTGTGAAACTTATATCAGCCCTTTCTTTTTTGCAGCCAAACCCGAGGTTCAACAGGAAATCCTCAGGCACGAACAAATTCATGCCTGGCATCAGGAGCGCAATGGAGGAATGGAAGATAACAGTCCGGTGGCACGCGCAAATGCAGAAACACTTGCAAGTGGCCAGTTTAGTAAGAGTGACAACTTATTTTTCAAGCCTGCTCCAAAAGTTTTGGGCTTTTCACCACAAAGCCATGCACCCTGGAACAAGGTTTATTTGGGCTATCAATTCCTGATTGGAGAAATTGTTGAAAGCGGGATAACGCTACGAATATTGATACCCTATAAGGATTTGGGCATAAAACAAAAGACGAAAAAGACAAAACTGAATGGCAAGTGGAATGAAAATGTAGTTAAAGATCTGGTTGAAGTTTACCATTGTGGGAAGCACCCACATAAGTCGCTTTCGGATTATGTAAAAGCCTTAAAAAATATCGCAAAGCAGATTGTGACAGTCAATCAAAAACTGCCTGCAGGATCTGCATGGAGGACTGAGTTGGTTGTCATTGCAGCTGGTGTTAATGAAGCATACCGGACTGCAAACGGTAAGGGAGTTATTGAGCTCGAAATAAAGAATATTAAAGATACCATTGTAATTGATTCGGCAGCTCACGAGGCAGCCCATGGTATATTTGAACACCACCGCTATTCTGGAAATACCGATAAGAGTAAGGTAAAGCCTGATAATTTTGCGTTAAATATGGCATCTGTTTATATGCAGCTTTCCAAAACCAAGTTGGTGGAGATGCCCACAAAAAAATTCAACTCCAAGATGAAACCTGTTGCCGGACAAGATGGTGGTGTTCCGGCAGGTATTATTATGGTGTTTGATACGCTTTGGTCTGGCAAGGGAGGTCATCCGTGGGATGGCGTCGATGAATTTTTTGCAAGTGCATATGGAGCCTACTTACGTGATCCCAAATTGTTGGAAGAAATAATAGACATGTATGCTTCATTTGATAGCGCTATAAATTCCATAAAACCTGTCCTGCTGAATTTATTAAAAAGTGTGGGTGACCAGAATTTGTTGAAAAGCTTAAAATCCCCAAAAGATCTGAAGGAGGCCCAAAGGTTGATTAAAGGTATAAAAGAAGTACCGGACCATACAAATGGCGCAGTAGGTGTTTTTGAATTAATGGACCCTACAATACTGAGAGGGCCCTCAGCCATAAAATGCTAGTGAACGCTGTAAATAATTCGAAGTAGCAGGTGTATTGCCAGATTATTAATAATTAGCCGAAGGCTCTCTCATGAAGATTTTTTATTGGTAATAAAATCTTCTAGTACAGAATATATTTTGCTGCTAACCCCTATTTCTTACCTTAAGGATCGAAACTACAGATCGTGTCAAATATATAAAAGGAGTCAAGTTTTTTAAGGGCTCATCTCAAACAAAAGTACACGCAACGTGCAAATGGATGCAAAAACGGCAGTCTTCAAAATTTATGCGTGGCTTTTTGTAAATTACTTAAAAAGAGCAATTGGAGTAGCTCATATTTTTGCGTATTTGGCATTCTACCTGTAATGCTCCCTTTTACCAACAATACAGAATGCTCATTATTTTCTACCCACAAACTAGTTTAGAAATGCAGCAGCATATTCCAACTGCAACAGAAGAATTATCAAAATACAAAAGCCTTGCAAGCTTACGGTTGTCATCTATGACTGTAGTCATACCCAAAACTGAAGAATGGAATTGGCCCGCTTTTATCAAAAGGCCGTTAAGTAGTCAATCGTTAACTTGCTTTGATAAAGCGATTAAAACACTTTCAATCCTATTATCCCTGCAACGATAAGTGTTGCGGATAATAATCTTAAGATATTTGCCGAATCACCAAAGAAGAATATCCCGATTAATAAAGTTCCTACTGCTCCTAAACCTGTCCATATCGCATAGGCTGTGCCTATGGGTATTGTCTTTTGAGCGTAAAATAATAATGCTCCGCTAATCGTCATTGAGGTTATAGCCAAAACTATCCAACCCATTTTATTACCTTCAGGATTCTGAGCCATCTTCAGCCCCAAAGGCCAACCGATTTCGAAAATCCCAGCAAGGATCAATGCCATCCAATTCATGATTTTCTGTTTTGTTACTGCAAAGATCAACATACCAACCGAGGGAAAATTTTACAAATGATAAAAAACAGGGTACTGATGCAGGCTTCACTATTTTAAAAGTAGTCTATAGCTTAAGATCATAGCTCCTTATCAATCGATACAATTAGCAAGGGCATCAAAAGAAATGTCACACAAGTGCGTTAATAAATCGTTCCGCCATCAACTTATCACCTTTTTTTGAATATCCTTTTAGAATTTATTTTATCACGGGTACTGTAGCCAAGAAAATAATACGAATTAAAAATTCACACCAACAAATACCTTATTTTAGACGAATGCACATCATTAATAGTTTTGAAGAATTCAGCGTCCATTTAGGTGCTGAAATAGGTTTTTCGAATTGGTACCAGATTACCCAGGAACAGATTGACAAGTTTGCTGATGCAACCCTGGATTACCAGTGGATACATGTTGATCAGGAAAAGGCCGAAAAAGAAGGCCCGTTTAAATCAACCATTGCTCATGGTTATTTAACCTTATCATTAATACCTTATTTATGGAAACAGATCGCAGATGTTCGCAACTTAAAGATGGAAATCAACTACGGTATAGAATCTTTTAAATTTGGTCAGCCCGTTTTAGTCAATCAGGAAGTTCAATTAAAGGCTAAGCTTAAATCAATCGCAAATTTGCGGGGAATAACCAAAGTGATTATAGAAGCAACCCTGGTAATTAAAGATCAGGCGAAACCTGCTTATACCGGGGACGTTGTATTCCTGTACCATTTTAATTAAGCCGACATAGATTGCCAATGCTGTATCAAAGATACCTTAAGCAATCCAGTCAACTTTTATATCCTACTACAGAAGACATCTTGTACCGGGGTACTATTTGCATTGTGCATAGCAGCATGATCAACACGAAATTCCCAATGTTGTAGCTGGCAATACCAGTTGGATAAAAGATGGTGTAAGATTAATCCACCGCTTATTTAATCACTCAAAAAATTCCATTTGAATATGCAAGAAAGTTTTGAATAATCGATTTATAGCTTAATTTTAAAGTCATTTAAACAAAATTATATGCTTGACCCCGCTCCATTAAATTCCGTTGCCGAATTTCACACAACCTTTAAACATCCTATATTAGATAGTCCTCAAATCCCTTCCAAGGAGCGATGTAAACTGCGGATAGAGTTGATTTCTGAAGAGTTGAAAGAACTACAGGAAGGAATCGACAAAGGTAGTATTGTAGATATCGCCGATGCATTTTGCGACCTGCAATATGTTTTATCCGGCGCCATCCTGGAATTTGGACTCTCACAGAAGTTTAAAGAACTGTTTGATGAAGTGCACAGATCCAATATGAGCAAAGCCTGTAAAAGTGAAGCTGAAGCACGGAAAACCGTACAGTTCTATAAAGAATATCATGACTGCGAAGCTTCCTATCAACAGGAAGGCGACTTGTTTTTGGTATACCGAACGCCCGATCATAAAGTGCTTAAATCTGTTAATTATTCTCCTGCGGATTTAGAAGGTATGCTATTGGACAAAGCCCTATAGTTAGGGCGACTCAAAGCTCACCAGCTTTATTACTCTTACATTCTAATTAACCCTGCAAATAAATTTTCCGTTATTAACTCATCTATCGATGGCTCCAAAATTCACCGGAATGCTATGCTTGCTTTTAATTTAGATCAGGAGTTATACATTTAGGCATACGCACTTTACATTTAATTATCCCTCTTCCCAATTCGTAGATCCATATGGCTAAAAAAATCTTATTTCCCTTAATATCAGTTTTCCTTATCTATCAATCCTTTAATTTATGTTCTTTTCTTTTTGAAAGAAGGAACATGCATTTTTCGTGGCAACAGAACTTAATGTTCTCGCTTCTATTGAACCTTTTTATTACCGGCATCTTTGCATTTGTCGGGTTCGTTTTCCCAACTAACAAGCTATTACCAGCCTCCTACTACCAAGTAAAAAATCCCGGAACGCTAAAGTGGATCTACAAAACTTTCGGGGTCGAATACTTCAGACATTTTTTACTCCACTTGTTCTGGGGACGTGCTAAGAACAGTAAGCGATATTTTTCCGGTACCCAAAAAGGATTAACAGCCTTTGACTACCAGACGCGACAATCCGAATTTGGTCACTTTGCAGCTTTTATTATAATTACAATCGCAGCTCCTATCATCAGTTCTTCCGGCAACCTACTGTTTTTTGTTGCAACAACCTTGCTCAATGTTATCGGCAATCTATATCCAATAATACTTCAACGGATGCACCGCCTTCAAATAACGAGATTAATTACTCTGCAAAAAGCAAGAAAAAATACTTGAGAAGAATTCCTGTTATACCTCGATCTCAATAAATCTTCGGAAAAAAAATGGTTTAGAGTATCCAGCATTTATAAACCCCAACTTCTCAAATAATTTTAACGTAAACACAAACTGTAGATTCCCTTGTCATATTAGACATTGTCAAGAGTTTGCAGAAAGCGCATTTAGCGAATAGTTCCGGAGCCAGTCTATCATGGAGAAGCATATTAAGTTGGTTAGGCTATACGAAATGCTTATCTATAAAGAATTAACAGAACGTGCAGAGAAGATGTAGTTGGATTCTGATTGTTTGATTCTAGAAGCACTAAGGATACTTAGCGATGAATTGCAATATACCTGCATTCATTTAATTTCGCATAGGCTTTTATGTTTTTGCAATCTGCTGATACCCCCATAGAATTGTCGCAGTAGGCGCATATCCCTCATCAGATCCAATTTAATTATTTATCTTTTTGCACAATCAACCCTATACTAACAAAATCACTACGGCTGCCACCCTGGCCTATATTTGTTTTGCCTACGCCACTGCCCAGCCCACCATTGGTAACGATGAATTTGTCAGGCTCAGCGCCAATGATACTGGCAGTGAGCGCTAGCGTCAACAAGTGGTTGCTAGTCACGATCTCCCCACTGACAATAGAAAGCATACTCCCAATTGTAATATTACCTCCCAGGCTATTGAGGCCGCCATTGTTAATGAACAGATTATTGTAGGCACCTACCCCGATAGCTTGCGCAGCGGGAGCATTGTAGTTGACCAGGCTTCCTGTAGCGTTACCATTGAAAATACCCTGGTTGTCCATGTTCCCACCTATTTACAGTACCTGGTTAGCACTCATGGTAAGGCTGGTCCCCGGGGCGATCGTCAGATCGCGGCAGGTGGCGCGAGAATTTACAACCGGCATAAATGGTGAGCCGAACTGTTTTCCATGTTTTATGATCTTTGCTCCGGCTTTAATTCTTTCACCCTCTTTAGCTGTAGGAAATAATCAATAGTGTTACTGATAGTCATGTAGAAAGATTTTAGGTTTACCATATATTCAAATTCCAAATGCCATTGTTCCACCAAAACAATCATTGGATTGAGCCACCGCATAAATGGTGATGGTGTATCGGTGAACGCTTTACCGACTAAGGATTTCATCTGTTTTAAATGATCCGTCGATTGTGCTATTTTGTAAAAACTCTCTAGTTTCTAATATTTCAATGATTTTTCGTTGTGTTTCAGTTAATGCCCGCAGTTGTGCAAGCTGATCATCCTTTGCTTCCAGCTCCCGAATAAGATAGCTAACTTGCGGGGCCAGATCCTTCACGTAATGCTCAAAAAGACTACCTATTACCTCATTATCGAGGTAATAAATGAAAAGGTTATGCTGTAACAATTTCGATAACTTTAAAAGTCTTTCCATATCTATGGAACGACTTTGATAAATTTCATCCAATTGATCTTCGCCCACCTCAAGAGCGGTAGCGACCTCCCTGGAAGTAAATCCGCCTTCGTTTACAAGCTCGCGTATTGAGTTGCCTAAATGGCGTGACCTCATTGTATTATATTTTTCCTGTTTGCTACTTTCCATATTTGCAATAATTAATGATTCCTGAATATTTTTCTGTTGAATGCCTGTGGCTATTTCAATATAGTGCTGTCACTTTATGTGCAGCCGCTATGAGTGGAGCACGATATCCGTCCATACCGCTGAAACAGCTTCTACAATTCCTATTTCCGCAAAAAAATGATAAATAATTCGGCTTGGGATCTCCTGGGTACACTGTTGTAACATTCATCCATTGTTTTAATGTTAAAATACGGCTCAAAAATGGCTTTGTATATGTCGGGGGAACCACCAAACGGGGGCAACGGTTGGTCCATTTTTTTGTTAAACAAGACACCAATTAGTTTGCCATCCTGATGGAGTATGGAAGCCATTTTTTTTGCGTACTCCTTTCGTCTGCCTGGAGGAATGGCACTAAAAAAAGTTTGTTCAATGATCAGATCATAGTTTCCTGCATGCTCAAAAAAGTCTTCGCATAAAATTTTCACTTGAGGCCTGTCGGAAAACTTTTCTTTTAAGGATTCAACGGCTTCGGCCGCAATATCTATTAAGGTGATGTTTGTAAACCCAGCTGCCACTAAAAATTCTGCTTCATGAGCGTTTCCACAACCTGGAATAAGTATGGCCTTGTTTTTATTCGGATACTGGCTCATGTATTGGATAATGGCAGGTGAAGCCTGGCCGATGTCCCAACCCGTTTCATTTTTTTGCCACAGTTGGCTCCAAAAATCTCGATCCAAAGTGTTTTCCGATTCACCGGCGTACTTCTTATTCATCTAGCAATTTTTTATTTTTTTGATAGTGGCAAATCCCAGTCCTGTACGGAGAAAAAAATCAAGCCAGGAGGCCCACGCTATAACTTATAATAGTAGCGGTGATATTTTCCGCTTCAAGCATTCGCTTGTGAACTCCTTCACAACTTATCACGATGTCAAATAGATGTATGATGCCGCATTCATTATCATTTCAAGAAATCTTCTTCTAACAGGGCGTTATTTAAAAACACACCTGTATTATTCCCTGTTGATACTGCATATGAGACTGCACGTAGGGGATTGGTATTGTCTCCACAAGCGAATACATGATCTACTGATGTTTTCTGAAATGTATCTACTTTGATCAGCCCCTGTTCTGTTAATTCACAGCCCAATAATTCGGGGATTTTACAATGTTGTTCAAAAGGAGGTCTTGAATAGATAGCTTTTAATGGAATAGTTGAATTATCTGAAAAAATGATTGCTTCAATTACTCCGTCTTTGTGTTTCAATGAGGTAATTTTCCGTTCATCTATTGAAATATGGTGCCTTTTAATTTCATCGGTTTGTGCTTGCGTCAATTCAGATTTTCCATTGGTAAATATCGTTAAATCCTTTGTCCAGTTATTAATAAGCCGGGACAAGTGAAATGCACCTTGTCCATTTGCTAAAATCCCGGTTTTTTCATTCTTGACTTCATATCCGTGACAATAGGGACAGTGAAGAACTGTAATTCCCCAACATTCAGAAAAACCCTCAATGTTTAGCATTTTATCTTTTAGTCCTGTTGCAAAAACTAGTTTCCTTGCTGAAAATGTTTTTCCTGATTGCGTTGCAATCTCAAAGCCTTCATCCGTTTTTGTTGCATTAACGGCAAGGTCAGTTAAGAATTTTACTGTGTCGTATTTCGACACCTGGTCTTTTGCTTTTTGCGCAATAGCACTTGGTTTTTCTCCGTCCTGGGTAAGGAAATTATGGGAATGAGGAGTTTGCCGGTTACAGGGCAAACCACTGTCAATAACTAAAACATTTCTTAATGATCGTCCCAAAGTCATTGCCGCCGAAAGCCCTGCATAGCTTCCGCCAACGATGATTACGTCAAAATTTTTATTATCTGTCATTTCATTAAAATTTAAAAATGAGGTTAATGGAAAAGGGAAAGCTAAAACCGATAAAGCAAGACCCCCTTGTTTAATCAGTTCTCGTCTTGATACTTTTATTCTTGTTTCAGGAGGCGCCGGCTGTTCGGCAACCGGATGATGATCATTTTCCAACTGGTCAATGAGGGAACTGGTCTCGGAGTTCAGATCGTTACCTGGTGGGGTAGTTTGCATACTTGTACTATTTATTGATGCTGAATATTAAAAGTCAGGTGCAGGAATTACAGCATGCTGCTGCCAGCCTACTTAATTCATCAAATTCCTTCTCATTCCCAGTACCTTTCGCCACTTATTTAGCTTTGCACTTTTATTGAAAGATTAAATCAGAGCATTAAACACTGTTCAAAGATAATAAACAATTTAGCTGTTTTCCAAAATAAATATTCATTATTTTAAGATCTTTACAGTAATTACTTAGATTTCGAAAATCCGAAAGTGTGAGCTATTTATAACCTCAGGGATCAAAATTTAAGATTACGCGATGACCGAAAATATAGTAAAATGTTTATTATAGTATTGTTATAAATAGCGTTATATATATACAATCATAAACTTTCTTTTATAATCAATTAGCCTTACGATCTAGTATTAATGACAAATTTGACCGGTTTCTTGATGTAAAAGAAAAAATCAAAACAAAATTTTGATATATTGAACAGTGTTCAATATATTTGCAGAATACATATTTTAAATTAGGAGTGATGAAAAAAGCATTGATAACCGGAGCAAGCGGAGGTATTGGCTATGAAATTGCGAAACGGCTGTCCGCCCAGCAGTACCAATTGACCCTGGTAGCCCGAAACGAACAAAAGCTGACCGCTGTGCAGCAGCAATTTGGAAGGGACAGACACCAAATCCTGGTGGCAGACTTGACCAAAAAAGAAGATATTGATAAATTAAGTCAGCACCTTCATGAAAACAGTTATGACCTCCTTGTTAATAATGCGGGAACCGGCTCTTACGGAAGGTTTATCAATTTATCCCTGACGGAGCAGTTGAACACCATGACTCTGAACATGGAGGCGGTGGTATCCTTGTCTTATGCTTTTTTAGGTAAAGCAGTACCAGGAAATGCGCTGATCAATATTGGATCATTCCTTGCTCACTCATCTTTACCAGGTGGAGCTGTTTATGCGGGCACAAAAAGTTTTATTGCCAATTTTTCCGAGTCGCTCTGGTACGAATTTAAAGATAAGGGTATATTTGTAGCTGGCTTTAACCCCGGTGCTGCCGATTCTGATTTTCACGCAAATTCTGGCAGTTCCACCAGTGCATTTCCCAAATTTGTGTTATCTACTGTTGGTGAAGTTGCGGACGAGTTCATGAAAACATTGTCCGCAAGAAGTAAACCAAGAGTGGTACAGGGATTTAAAAACCGGATGATGTTATTCGGCTTTAAGTTTCTCAGCAGGAAGTCAGCCATTAACATGATGGGGAAAATCAGTCCGGGCTTAACTTAGCAAACACTATTAAAGAAAAGTATCGAATGGGTATAGCAGAAAGAAAACAGGAAGAAAAACAGGAAATGCACCAGCGTATTCTAAATGGGGCACGAAAAATATTTCTTGAGAAAGGATATGAAAAAACCAGTATGCGCAATATTGCCAGTGAGATAAACTATAGCCCGGGTATCCTGTATTTTCATTTTAAAGATAAAACCGAAATTTTTCAGGAACTTAATAAAGAGGGATTCAGCTTACTTGTCAGCAAATTCAAAGTATTGAACAGTGTAGCAGACCCATTTGAACGTCTAAAAGCAACAGGACGGGTGTTTATTCAATTTTCTCAGGAATATAGAGATTACTACAACCTGATGTTCATGGTAAAGGAAACTGTAGATAAGCCAACCCAAGCCAGGTTCAAAATTGGGGAGGGAGCCATAAACCACCTGCGTGCTGTAATCATTGATTGCCAGAAGCAGGGGAGATTCAAAGACATGGATACAGACTACTTTACGTTCATGATACTTTCTGCTATGCACGGCATATGTGCCATGTTCTGTAAGGACTGCTCCCCAAGTTTTGAGGACAAAACCAACGAGGAGCTTACGCAAAATGGCTACGAGTGTTTTGTTGCTTTGCTCGAAAAAAGCTAAGCTTTTTTTTAACTACAAATTGAACAGTGTTTAAATAAAATACAGTGATTAATACAACCAAAAACAACAATCTTCGATGGCCCATTTTATTGGCACTATCGTTAACCACTGCGCATGTTGCCAGTGCACAAAGCCGACTTGATCTCTATTTGAAAGAAGGGCTGGAATCCAATCAAAGTATACAACAGCAACATTTTATGCTGGAAAAAAATGTCCATGCCCTCTCAGAGGCGAAGAGCATGTTCCTACCAAATGTCACCTTTTCCACTACCTACACCAAGGCTGATGGCGGACGTACCATTGATATTCCTGTGGGCGACATGATGAATAGTGTTTACACTACGCTCAATCAGCTAACAGGAAGCAATGCATTTCCCCAGTTGCAAAATCAGCATGTACTGATAAACCCCGATAACTTTTATGATGCAAAATTTCGTATTACCCAACCCATTCTGAATGCTGAACTGAATTACAACAAAAAGATTAAGACCAAACAGGTTGACCTCCAGAAAACGGAAATACGCCTCTATAAAAGGGAATTAGTAAAAGAAATTAAAACTGCTTATTATAATTACCTGAAGGCCACCAATGCCGTAAAAATTTATCAGTCTTATTTGGTATTGGTTCGTGAAGGGGAAAGAGTGAACAAAAAGCTCTTGGATAATGGAAAGATTAACCGGACTTCCCTCGTCCGAAGTCAAAATGAAGTTTCTAAAATCGAGGCTTCCATTGTGACGGCTACGAAAACGCAAGAGTCGGCCAGGTATTATTTTAACTTCCTGCTTAACCGCCCACAGACAGACAGCATTTTAACAGATGATATTGCGGCATTGCCGGATGATGCCCACCTTATGGAGGATAACATCAGTAACCGCGAAGAGCTGTCCAAACTCAACATCGCAAAGCAAATCAATGAGGACCTGACCGGACTCGCTAAATCCTACATTATACCAAAGTTAGGGGCCAGTTTAGACCTGGGGTCACAGGCATTTGATTGGAAGGTTAATAAGCAGAGCCGGTATTACCTGCTGGGTGTCTCTTTAGAATGGAACCTTTTTGGATTTGGCAGAAACAGCAGCCACATACAACAAACTATTGCAGAACAGCATGCCATTGCATCACAAACAGATTATGTGCAACAGCAATTACTTACTGAGCTAAAAGTACGTCAGGCCGATATGGAAAGTGCCATTGCCCAATATCAGGCAACCCAAAGTCAGTTAACCACCAGCCAAACCTATTACAATGATATAGCTAAACAATACAGGGAAGGGATGGCGATCTATATCGAGCTGCTGGATGCCCAAAATCAATGGGTTGACGCCCAACTACAGGCTAATATGGCGCTGTTCGATACCTGGATTGCCTTTACAGCCATAGAGCGTGCCAAAGCAAGTTTTAACATACAATAATTACAACAATGAAAACTATACTATTTACAATCTTTGCAACAACCCTCCTATTGACATCGTGCAACGAAAAGCACCAAAATACTAACCCTCTAGGCGAACCGGATATTATTGCCGTGAAAGTCTCTCCGGTTTCGTCGTTGAATGTTCCTCATGCTATACAGGTAACAGGTTTGGTCAGTACAGAAGACCAGGCAAACTATTCTTTTAAGATTGGCGGCATTATCAGTCGTATACTGGTAAATGAAGGAGACTTTTTTCGTAAAGGACAGTTACTGGCTACCCTGAATTCAACAGAAATTTCTGCCGGACTTTCCCAATCCAGTTTAGGTGTGGACAAAGCTCAACGTGACTATGACCGGGCCATGAACCTATACAAAGACAGTGTCTTCACATTGGAACAACTACAAAATACCAGAACTGCACTTGATGTTGCCAAAAAAGGAAAAGAAGCTATAGCTTTCAATGAGCATTATGCAAAGATCTATGCCGCATCGGATGGTTTTGTTGCAAAGAAAATGGCAAATGAAGGTGAGGTTGTTGGCGGAGGAATGCCCGTACTCCTTACCAATACCGTACAACAGCACGTCGGCTACCTGTTAAAAGTTGGCGTGACAGACCGTGAATGGACCAACATAAAAACGGGACAGGCTGCTAAAGTTACACTGGATGGTTTCCCAGACCAGGTATTCGAAGCAACCGTCTTTAGAAAGCTGCAATCGGCAGACCGGGAAATAGGTTCCTTCCAGATAGAATTAAAATTAAAACTCAACAACATTGTACCTCCCGTTGGCATGTTTGGTAAAGCTGATATCGAAATCGGTCAGACTGAAAATGCGATCGTAATACCCTATAACGCATTGGTGGAAGCAGACGGAAAAAAAGGCTATGTATTCACGCCAGTCGGAACAAATAAGGTTAAACGGATTCCAGTGAATATCATGAAGTTTGAAACAGATAAAGTATATCTAAGTGACAAACTAGATGGCATCAACCAAATTGTCATCTCCAACAGCGCCTACCTGAACGAGCAATCCGTAATAAAAATTATCAAGTAAACCCACCGAAAAATGAAAATAACAAATTTTGCCGTTAAGAACTATCAGTTCACCCTGATCATATTCGTTCTTTTCGCCGTAGTGGGGTTGCTTACGCTGTTCACTATGCCAAGATCAGAAGACCCGACCACGCATCCACCACAATATGTGATCACCGTCATTTATCCGGGAACCAGTCCAAAGGACATGGAGGAACAGGTGGTAAAACCTATTGAAAATAAAATATACGGACTTGAAAATATAGAGAAGATACTTACCTCGGTGGAAGACGGCGTGGCCGTCATTCAGCCCAAATTCAAATACGGCGTCGATGTAGACAATAAATACCAGGAGATCTCTACGGAGATAAATGCCCTGAAGAACAGTGAGCTTCCAAAAGATATCTTCCTGATCAAAACGGAAAAGATATCCTCCTCGGATGTAAAGATTATTCAGGTGGCATTGGTTTCCAATACGTCAGCTGGTAAGGACCTAAGGGATAAGGCAGATCAATTGAAAAGCGGACTGGAAAAGATTACAAATCTTAAGGAAGTAAAGTATGCCGGTATACCCGAACAGGAGATACGCATAGACATGCGATTGGATAAGCTCGCTCAATTACGGATACCAATTAACCTTGTGGTCGGTAGCCTGCAAAGCGAAGCGGCTGATATACCAGGGGGTAGTGTTAACCTGGACAGTAAGGTTTTTAATGTAAAAACGAGCGGCAAGTTCAAGAATGTAGAAGATGTTGCTAATACCGTTATATACAACGCCAATGGTAAAATAATTTACTTAAAGGATGTTGCAGACGTGAGTTACAAAGATGGCACCATCAACCATATTACCCGCCTGAACGGTAACCGTTGTGTACTGGTAACGGCTGCCATGAAGGACAACGTGAATATCAGCAAAGTCAAGGAAGAATATATGCCGGTATTGGAAGCATTCGAAAAAGAGCTTCCGGAAAATATAAAGATGGTCAAGAATTTTGACCAGGCGGACATGGTTGCCCAACGTTTGGGACACCTGGGATTTGATTTTGCCCTGGCCATTGTGTTAGTCATTATCACGTTGTTGCCTTTGGGATTTAGAGCGTCATTGATTGTCATGATCTCCATTCCTTTATCACTTGCCCTGGGCCTGATTGCCATGAACCTCTTAGGCCACTCACTCAACCAGCTAAGTATTGTTGGTCTGGTGGTAGCTCTAGGGTTACTAGTGGATGACAGTATTGTTGTTGTAGAAAATATAGAAAGATGGCTACGCGAAGGGCATTCGATTAAGAACGCCGTGCTAAAAGGAACAAAGCAGATAGGTACTGCAGTGGTTGGATGTACGGCTACGCTGGTCATAGCGTTCCTGCCACTTGCATTTTTACCTGACGCGGCAGGCGAATTTCTCCGAAGCCTGCCAGTGGCGGTCATGACAAGTGTACTGGCATCCATGCTGGTGGCCCTTACATTGGTTCCTTTTCTGGGAAGTCGTTTACTAAAACCGCATAAGCATAGCGGTGGTAATTATTTCTTACAGAAACTACAAAAGCTGCTGACCTATTCCTACCGCCGGATCATGCCCATTGCCTTAAAATGGCCTAAAGTAACAGTGGCAATCTCTATTGCCTTGAGTGTTTTGGCCTTCGCACTTTTTCCATTGGCCGGCTTCAAGCTTTTCCCCACCTCGGAGAAGCCCATGTTCCTGATCAATATAAAATTGCCATTGCAGGCTAATATTCCGGAGAGTGACCGTGTCACCAAACTCGTGGAGCAGGAACTAAAAAGCCATAAAGAAATTGTGTATTATACCTCCAATGTCGGCAAGGGTAACCCACAGATTTACTACAACGTACACCAACAGGACATCAAGCCTGATTTTGGGCAAATATTTGTACAATTAGGTGACGATACCAGCCCAAAAGTTAAACAGGAACTGATAAAGGCCCTCAGAAAAAAATTCAACTATTTCCCCCACGCAAAGGTAGAAGTAAAGGACTTTGAACAGGGAACGCCCATCGAGGCAAATATTGTAGTCAGGGTTTTCGGTGACAATCAGGATACGCTGCGTTCCCTTTCTTTTAAAGTAGAGGAAATTTTACAAAAGCATCCGGGCACTTTCTTTGTCAACAACGAATTGAATACTTACAAATCTGATCTCAAGGTTTCCATCGACAAAGAAAAAGCGCGTACCCTTGGCGTATTAACCAGCGATGTGGACAAAGTGATACGCTTGGCGGTGGCCGGTTTGAATGTAGGGGATTATATCGATGACAGAGGCGATTCAAGGAATGTAGTCATTACACTCCCAAGAGAAAAATTCTCCAATCTTGATGTACTGAAAGGGCTTTATGTAAACAATGTTCAGGGGACACCGATACAGGTTGACCAAATAGCAACATTAGGTTTCGAAACATCACCGACGGCTATTAACCATTTTAATAAATCGAGGTTTGTCAAAGTCACTTCGCTGACTAAAGACGGCGTTTATGCTAATGATATTTTGAAAGACATCGTCCCACAACTTGACAAATTAAAACTGCCACCGGGCTATTCTTTTAAATTGTCAGGTGAGGCTGAATCGGAAGGAGATGCGTTAGGAGGCAATTTTCTTTCAGTAATATTATTAAGCGGTTTCCTTTTTATAGGGGTGCTACTTTTACAGTTCAAGACGTTCAAAGGGATCATTATTGTTTTGTCCATAATTCCTTTAGGCATCTTAGGCGGTGTAATAGCGCTGCTCTTAACCGGAAACCCTATGTCATTGGTATCTATCATTGGCTTTATCGGTCTGTCAGGAATACAGGTTAAAAACTCCCTGCTCCTGGTAGATTTCACCAATCAACTCAGAGCGAAGGGACAGTCCTTAAATATAGCTATCCACATAGCCGGAGAAACGCGATTTTTACCGGTAGTACTCACCTCTATAACGGCTATCTGTGGATTGATACCGATCGCATTAAACCCTAATCCACTTATTGCGCCTTTAGCCATCGTATTGATCGGGGGGTTAATCAGTTCCACCATCCTTTCAAGAATTGTAACACCGGTGATGTACAAGCTCATTCCACCACAGATTGAGCTCGAAGAATTAACAGAAAATAGCTAAAAGTATGTATGCTGTGCTTCATACTAAACGTTTCTAGTTTAAAAAGCCTACAGTACGGTGTTAAATCATCGTACTGTATCAGCTTACTATATAGAAACCAATGGTGCCTTTTGAACTAACCCCGAAGTAAACTTAAATCACAAATATAACAATGAATTCATGATTCAATATCTGACGAAATTAGAAGAACTGAGAACCAGGCTATTGAAATGTACCAAGCATCTGACAACCCAACAAATCAATTACATACCACCAGGATTTAAAAATAATATAATCTGGAACATTGGTCATGAACTCGCTGTATCTGATGATATCTTATACGGTAACATCGAATCAATGAAACCGCAATATCCATTTGACATTACTAAATTTAAAAAAGGCTCTAAACCGGAACAGATTGTAGATACGGATACCGTAGCATCCATAAAGGAGGCTTTCGGCGCAACCGTTCCGAATTTTCTTCGACTTATGAGTCAAGCATCTTTAGCTCATCCAGAACTGCAATATGATAAAGTAGTTCGCCGAATAATTAGCAATGCTTCTTTGAGTTTTTTAATTTTTCATGAGGAAATGCACATCCAGGTGGTTGACCGTATGCTGTTGCTCTTGTGACCCTTAGAAAAAAGGTAAAGATGGCAAAACTTAGCCGTTTTATTATCCAGCAAAATTATTAGTCATTCAATAAGGCCCTGTCAGAGGTAATTATAAGTTTAGCAAGTCCTGCATGTCAACCTCGCCATAGATCTCATTGAATAATTAGCTGCTTAGTCGAATATTTTAGATATGCCATTTATAGCTGCTGATTTATGTAGTAATGAATAATTGATAGCCTTTCCGTTATAAAACAAGCATGTTACTTGAGAGATCAGAAGCAGCATAGACATAGAGTTTAAAAACCCCAGAACAAATTAAGGGTGTTGCACTAAACTAATGGACGTTGCACCCCGCGGCAAAAGCACCTTACCGTCATGACCTTAGCACTAAAAATACACAGGGTACTGTTGATACTCATGTGACCGGACAGTATTGAGACCACCATTGTTAGTAATCAGGTCCTTTTGGGATCCTGCCCCGATAGCTTGCGCAGCGGAAGCATTGTAGTTGACCAGGCTTCCTGGAGCGTTACCATTGAAAGTACACCGGTTGTCCAGGTGCCTTACTAATTTCCCCCCTCGGTTGGCACCCATGATGAGGGTGGACCATGGCCTTTCTGACTTTAACAGTCCTATCCATGTTGAAGGCATTCGGTGGTGCCTGTAGAATTCGTCAAGAACTCGAAACGTTAAACGGCGTATGTCTTTAGATTCTGCATTTGTAGCGGTCTTTAAGAAATTATCGCTTTATAAGAAAGTCTGTGGTAGACATACGTGAAAACGAAACCTTCTAATAGGGCACCCATCAAATAATATGGCAACACGGACTTATCAAATCTAATACCCGTCAGACCAATACCAAAACCTCTTGAATACCCAGCGGGAAGAAATGCTAAAACAAGAGCTACTGCAACACATGCTAAACTCATATTGATAAGATAAGCTAAGGCCTTGCTTTTATGTAGGTTAAGGCTTTTGATGCAGTAAGTTAGCAAAGTGAACATTAATATAAGGGATATCTTTACCGCTGGCCCCATTTCATCTGCGATTTCCCATACCTGCCGAAGAAAGTTTAAGAATGCATTTGGATGATAGGTACTGCTATCTACTGTTGTAAAGGCAGCCAGTAGTATACTTGTCCCAAAAACAACAGTGATCCAGGCTGCTAATAGTGATTTCAAAACAATTCCTTTTTCCTTGGTATTAGGCTTCATTTCATAAAAGTATAGTAGCTGCAATATATAACAAAAGCGAAGGTAAAACAGCAGCAGGGTGATAAACTCTATACCAGTCGTAGTATATGACCTGGCAACTCAGCCCTATAATGTCAAATCTATGTTGTTCCTACTGATTGATGGAACAGGCAAACCATCCAGGCGTCCGTCAATTTTGAGTAATTTCATGTGCAATAATTCTGCTGTTCAATTACATCTACTACACTAACTTTCTACTTTTGATTGGTCTCTTTTTATCCGCGATGTCATCATATATATCCGGCGCCTGCGGTACAATAATAACGATCGCATTCAACATGCCTAAATCATCCCAACTTCTCCGGGAGACTATTTGAAAGGACAATCTTCTAACTCAGAAAAATGACGAATGTCACCCATGAGCTATGACGCAAATCACCATTACAAATTTGCCACTCACCTACCTTTATCTAAATAAAAATTAAAATGGAGGTGCCTGAAAATTATGAAAAGACACGAAAGTATTATACCACTCTCCCGGGACCATCATCACGCTTTGCTATTCTGTTGGAAATTAAAGCAGGGTATCCAAAAAAACGTACAGTCTGATCGTTTGAGTGCCTACGTAAATTACTTCTTCGATCAGCACCTGCAGCTCCATTTCAGACTGGAGGAAGAGCTTCTTTTCAGTAAAAGCCAGGATAAACTTTGTAGCCAGGCCATGGATGAGCACCAACAGCTGGAAAAATTAGTTTCCGCAATAGCGCAGCATGAAAGAATCCAGGATATCGCAACGCTTGTCCTGCAATTAGAAGCGCATATAAGATTTGAAGAGCGCGTACTCTTCCCGCACCTGGAACAAATACTCTCCAGTGCGACACTCCAGCAGATTACAAAAGAAATGCCCGATGACACAGGGAAAAGTGAGGACGACGACTTCGAAGACCGGTTCTGGCAATCAAATGAATATTGAACCATCCACCCCAATATAAATTATTTGTAAATGAAAGAATACAAATTATACTTCACAGATAACATCGATAAGGAAATGGAATGGATCCATAGCGACAGCTTTCAGCTGGGTTCCTACCTATATATGGGAATGGGCCGCTTAAATGGCAGAACCGTTTGCCTCTCTGTGGCCTATAAAATTGACTATTGCCTGCTCAAGGCAGTGCAGTTCGCTGCAGAAGATGCCAATGTGCAATTACACCATATCAATAAGGTCAAGGTTGGTCATCTCCAACCCGAAATCCGTTTTGATCTTCCTGTACTTATTGGCAGCCTTGCATCAGCAGATAGCAAGGCGCCGGATCCTGTCATTGAACCCCTATAAAGCTTAGCTTTTTTTTGCAATAATAAAGGACAAAAAAGTATTTTATTTTAAACTTACATTATAATGGAAATAACAGAGCAAACTATCATTGGCCAGCTAGTCGCGCATGATTACCGCGCGGCAACCGTATTTAAACAATACCAGGTTGACTTTTGCTGTAACGGCAACCGGACCATCCAGGATGCCTGCGCCGGTAAAGGAAAGGATATAACCGGCCTAATCGAAGCGCTCCAGCGGGAGATCACTACGAATGCGCAACCGGTAACTGATTATCAATCCTGGCCTATTGATTTGCTGGCAGACTATATAGAGAAAAAACATCACCGGTATGTCACTCAGCGCATCAGGGAAATCACGCCTTTCCTGCAAAAGCTGGTCAAGGTTCACGGCGACCACCATCCCGAACTAGCGAAAGTAGCCGAACTTTTTGCGGGTTCAGCGGCGGCTTTGACCCAACATATGAAAGATGAAGAACATATCCTATTTCCTTATGTAAGAGCGGTCGTAACAGGAGCTACCCAACCATCCATATCGAATATGGCGCACCCAGTTGAGATAATGATGGAAGAACATAATCACGAGGGAGAACGATTCAGGGAAATTGAACGACTTACCAATCACTACATGCCACCGCCGGACGCCTGCAATACTTATAAAGTGACATTTGCGCTACTGAAAGAATTCCATGAAGATCTGCACCTACACATTCACCTTGAAAACAATATCCTATTTCCCAAAGTGCTGGCTTCGCGAGCGAATCAGTGAAATAGAGTCTGACCATTCTGCAAAGTAATCCACTATCAATCATGAGTCATGCACATCACCGAGGATATATTAATCACTTATGGTGCGGTAGCCCGAAAGTATGAAAAGGGGAGCTACCTGTTCCATGAGGACTCGATGCCCTATTACTTTTATCAAATATCATTCGGGACAGTAAAGCTTTTCTCTACCAGCCCGGAGGGCAGAGAGCTTACACAGGGCCTGTTTACCGATGGACAGAGCTTCGGAGAGCCGCCTTTAATATTGGGCAAATGCTATCCCAGTACCGCGCAGGCAGTTGCTGATAGCGTCGTTGTCAAACTCCGCAAAGAGCATTTTCAAAGTATTCTTCATGATTACCCGGAACTTTCTCAGAGATTACTCTACACTTTTGCCAATCGCATCTACCACAAGGCTACAACCGCCCAAATTTGGGTCCGGCAGACACCGGAACAAAAGATTGTACATTTTTTGAAAACCAATAAAGCCAGTCCTACCCCGAATGCTATGGAACAGGTGCCATATACGAGACAGCAAATAGCCGATTTTACCGGGCTACGTGTCGAAACTGTGATCCGGACTTTGATGAAGATGAAGGCCAAACGCCTGGTCAAAATCGACGCCCATAAACTTTATTATTAAGATGATGCTCCCAAAAATGAGAAAATGGTTTGTCTGGGGACTGATCAACCTGGCTATAGTAGCGTTTTATGGGCTACTCATGCGTTATAAAATCGCTTTTAGCCTGCCGTTTTTAGAGCAAAAAAACCTTTTGCATGCGCACTCTCATTTTGCCTTCAGCGGCTGGATCAGCCAGATGCTTTACAGCGCATTAGCGCTCCAGCTTTCACGGCACCTCCCGGCAACCAGAGTTAAAAAATATCACTGGCTCTCAGCGCTGAACCTTGTATGCTCATTTGGCATGCTGGTTTCATTTACGATCCAGGGATACAAGTTTGTGTCTATCTTTTTTTCAACCGCTGCCATCCTGGTTTCAGTCATTTACCTGATCGCTTTCTTAAAAGACAAAGCTTATTTGCCAGCCACCCATACCTCCCGGCGCTGGTGGCAGGCCGGTCTCCTATTTAATATACTGTCGGCATTAGGCCCGTTTTCCCTTGCTTATATGATGGCTACCCAATCGATCCATCACTCAATGTACCTAGGCTCTGTTTACTTTTATCTACATTTTCAATATAATGGCTGGTTTTTCTTTGGGCTGCTGGCCATTCTTGCCGCTGGCTTGCCTGAAGATGCAGGGTCTATAAACCGATATTTCAAAATTCTTTGTGCAACAGTCATCCCGACATTTTTACTTTCTATTTTGTGGGTTCAGTTACCTCTCTGGCTATATATCCTCGCGGTCGCCGCAACCCTCGTGCAACTAGCAGCCTGGGTCCACTTGATTGTAAAGGTTTGTCAGTCTACTGGCAGGATAAAAGATCGTAACGGCAGGCATTGGACCCGCTGGTTCTTCTATGCTGCCATGACCGCACTTACTCTAAAGCTATTGCTGCAAGCGATATCAGCAGCACCCGGGCTCAGTCAACTGGTATTTGGCTTTCGACCAATTGTAATTGCTTACCTGCACCTGGTACTGCTGGGCGTGTATAGTCTCTACCTGATCGGATTTATATTCAAGCAGCAAATTGTCGTCGCCACACCGTTTGCAAAGGTTGCCGGAATTGGTTTCATGACAGCAGTCTTTTTAAATGAACTGTTACTCGCTGTACAAGGCATGGCAGCGTTTAATTACCTACCTATCCCCTATATTAATGAGTTACTCTTCAGTGCCGCTTTATTTTTATTTATCAGTGCTACCGGCCTGGCGCTGGCGGCCTTGTATCCACCATTCCGTCGTAATGACGGTCGCTCAGCTGCCACCGCGATCCTACCCGAGCCGCTGCCACCCACTTAAATACCACCATATCTTACAAAGGTGCCCAATACCAGCATGGTGATGCCAATTAAAGTTACCAGGATCACATGCGCTGCCATCTCCCATAATTTCGACCTGCTGGTCAGAATTGCCGGTATCACCCGGGTCTGGGCGCTGACTGCCAACAATGCCGTCGCCATCAGTAAAGCCAGTTTCAACGAAACGACCCGTTCCAGTGGAGAGGAAAAGGCGAACCATTGATTGGGGCCAATCCCCAGCTGAAGTGACATCCATATCCCGGTGATCACCAAAATCACCAGGGAACTCATTCCAATTGGCTCGTACTTTTTTTCAAATTCCATCAGCTCGCGGGGATCCAACCTGCGTAAACATCCCGGCATAATTCTTACAGAAATATACAAATGTCCACCTACCCAAACGGACGCTGCGAGTAAATGTACTATTAGTAAAAAATGGTGATTCATTGTACAATATTTTGCATCATAATGCCTGCAATGGATCTGGCGTGCTGCTTCATCTTGTCGGCATTAGGGCCTGCATATAATTCATTGATACATTCTTCAAAATGTAGCAGCCATCTTTGGAAATGTTCCCTCCGGGTGGCATGCAGCCCGTTAACATACCGGTGTGTTTTGATTGGACTACCATCATATTCTCCTGTATGAAAAATTACGTTCTCCCAGAAGAGATGCATCCGTTCCAGATGATAATCCCAGTTCAAATGAATAACTTCTGAAAAGAAAAATCCAATCAGCGGGTCTGTTTTGATCCGTTGATGAAATGCCAGGAGTATTACCCGTATGTCCTCATTATTTGAAACATCCTGATTCATAGCGCATACTTTGTTTTTAATCCATCTAATAAAGCGGCTGCTCCGGCGATTCTATCGGGCCGATCAGCTAAGCCGATAGAGTCTATGCTTACATATCTTTTCTTTTGAATTTTCGCAGGGACCAGTAAAATGGAAGCCCTACCCACAGTACCATCAGAGCACCTGATAAAGCTAATCCCCTGGCACTACCAAAGGTGTCCTGGAATACCGCTCCGGTGTAGCCCAGCATGGCCGATACATCCAGTTGCAGTAATACCAGAATCCGGCAAAGGTCAATGGGACTGAGCGCACTTAACATCACGACCAGCTTTTCAACAGGGTAATCCGCAAACTGGAAAAAAACAAATAATACCAGTCCATCGAAAAGTAGTGCGAAGTATAGCCATAACATGATAGCCAGCCCTATACCCCTGGCTTTATCCCGGGTTAAGATACTGCTCAGGAATGCTATGGCAACGAAGATAACCGAGAGCAGGGAGCCTGCTATGATCATCATAGCTGCCATTTTAAAATCAACAAATAACAGCAGCGGAATGCCTGTCCCCAGCCAATAGGCGACAACGAGGCTCAGGGATAATCCGGAAAACATGGCCTTCCATATCTTACTGCGCTTTACGGGGTGACTGATCAACAGTTCTATGAACTCGCTACTGTTATAAACATAAATGGTTGCAAAAAGTACCGATACCAAAGGAACGGCCAGGAGCACGACATTCAGTACGGTTAATACACCCTTAGCCGCACTGTCTTCCAGGCTAAAGGTACTCCAGGTGAAGGTCGCCAGCATGAGCGTATAGACCAGCACGATCTTATTTTTGAAGATGTCCAGCATGATATACCTTAAAATCCTGCTCATTTTTTTGGTTTTTTAACAGATGAACAATCGCCCGGGCCACCGTATCCTGCCCGGTGATCATTTTTAAGCGGCCTATCTTCTCATGCAGGATTGCCCGCCCCTCCTGCATATAAATCACTTCGGATACCATATCCTCCAGTTCACTGAGCAAATGAGAGGTGATGATCACCAGGCAACCTCTTGACCTGGCTTCTTTGATCTTCGTCTTCAAAATTTCCGCTGCCACAGGATCCAGTCCCGCTGTTGGCTCATCCAATATCAATACTTTGGGGCGGAATAAAAAAGCAAGGGTTGCACTTACTTTCTGAGTCGTACCACCGCTTAAGGTGCGCATTTTTTTGTCCAGCATGCCACTCAACTCAAATTGTTCAAACAGATCATGATCCAAAGAACTTTCATTTTTCCTGATGCTCTTAATAAGTCCAATTACCTGACCGATGCTCATGTTTTCCGGATAGCGGCCGATCTGCGGCATGTAACCTATATCTGTACGGTATTGATTGTTCCCTGCTATACTGCTTCCGTTAAAAAAGATCTCCCCACTGGTTGGCAGTACCATACCCAGCACGGCCTTGATCAGCGTTGTTTTACCGCACCCGTTTGGACCGATCAGCGCAATACACTCCCCGGTGCGCAGTTCCAGACTTAGTTGATCCAACGCTCTTAATTTTCCAAAATGCTTACTGATATTTTTGATAACTATCATAACTTGTAAGGGCGCACTGCAGGCGAATTGTCCACAAATTGTTCGGGCGTTATACTCGGCAGTATTTTCTCAGACCTGTCGAGCAGGCTAATCATGAAGCTCCGGTAGAGCAGCATGGCAGGCGGGCTTTTTTCTACAATCACGGCGTACAGGCTTAAAGGATGATAGGGCACGTCCCCAATGCCATCCTTATCCAGGTCATACCCCTCATACTTATCCCAATAGTTACTTTCGAAATGATTCAGCGTCAATGTACCATTGGTTGCTACATCGAACGTGTTGCCCAAAAAATTATTATGGCTTATCTGATTATCTACGCAATTAGCCTGCATCCTCATACCCCAACCGTTGGATTCAAAGGTATTCCGCTCTACCCGGACCCGGTTACTCCCGTCAAAAAAAATGCCGGTAGTATTTTTAATAAACCGGTTACCCGACAGGTAGCAATCCGAGAGTTCTTTGAATAAAATTCCGTATGCTGCATCACCGCGATTATCTTCAAATACATTGTTGATCATTACTACCTTTTTCGTAAACATCACCGCTACTCCGGCACCATTACTTTTAAAGAAGTTGGTGATATAGGCATTGTTATGAGAAAACATGAAATGCAAACCGTAACGCAAATTATACCGGGAGATATTTCTCCAAATTACCGAGGCCGTTACAAATTCAAAGTAAATGCCATCCCGGTGACCTTCTACCTTGTTCCCTACGATCTGCAGGCTATCACTTTTCCAACAATGAATACCATTACCGGATTGATGTTCCTGTTTTTGTGCTGCCCGGATGATATTACCTTTTATAATGCAGTTACGCGCATACTGCAGGTAAATACCAAAATAATTATTGACCAGCAGATTACCTTCTATGACTACATTGTTGGCATCGTAAATCTTAATAGCCCCCGGATCGTTTAGCGCTGACCTGCCCGAATTGCGGATACAGAAGCCTTTTACGGTCACCGCGCTGCTCTTAACAGACAGCACTTCATACTTCAACTGCCCATCCAGTACAGGCCATCCGGCTCCCAGCAGACAGACTGCCTTATCGATGGTAATATTACCCTCCCGGTAAATGCCCCCGGATACCATGATCGTATCGCCGTCCGCCGCTCTGTGAACTGCTACTTTTATCAAAGTGTAGTCGCCTGCCGGCCCCACCCGCCAGGTCCTTGCAGCTGCCCCGACTGCCAGCAGTTGCATCCAACACATAGTTGCCACGAGGTACCAGGGTATCCTTATCATTATTTATGATTATTGGGCCCTGCAATCTGCAACTCCTGCCAATTCAACAGTTCTCCCCGGGCATCCGTCGCCCACTTCAAGGCTGCCAGGGAATCACTGAAGGCGGCTGTATTGCCGCCCATCGGACTCTTCAGCGTTTCATGCCGGACGAAATAAGCGTCCTGAGTTTTAATAAATTCATGCGGCGCAACAAAGCTTGTCACATATAAATTTAAAACCGGTACCTGAGGGTTTGCTTTCGTGTAAGCCAGCATACAGGACAGGTCATCGAACTTATAAATCCTGCCTTTGGTAGTAACCAGCTCTGTTGCAAAGCCGGGCACCGAAATAGACATCTTACAAAACTCGCAGGCATCTTTATTGTAATGAATTGCCTGAGGACCGCTATTACCACAGGAAGACAGGATCATAGCAGCCATCCCTACCATGGCTAATTGTGACGGCCGCTTTACTAACCTTCTTCCAAATGTTTCGATTAAAACTGCCACCAGCAGCGATACTCCTGCAATCAGTAATAGCCAACCGCCCGCGGCCGGTATAGAGTAGGCTCCAAAGTTGAGCAGCTGTTTAAATCCTATCAGAGGTGGCTGGTACGCCATGCCAGGTACTTTGATGGCTGCTGCCGGATCCAGGTTATGCCCGTAATCATACTCCCATTTCCAAAAGTCGGCTATCGCTACCGCTCCAAAAGTAATGAAGGCTACGAGTGATGCATTTAACCATTTGCGCCTTCCGTTGAGCGCCGTTCCTACAAAGAGCAGTGCATATAAAGTTAGGATGTAAGGGAGCACAGTAAACTCTACAAAGTCGTCACTATGCAAGGTCTTCATGCCGATATAATGATTGAGCCCGTTAATAATGTCCACATCTCCTGCCAGCTTATGGACCCAGATACTAAGTCGCAATCCTTCGGGGTACTGCGGCGCATCCAGGTAAATGTACCATACAGGCAAAAAGAGAGCTATTGCTACACATAAAGCTGCTACTACCAGCAGCCACCTTGATTTTTTCGAGATCATTCTATATCCTGCTCCCATAGCCTGACGATTGCGTTTGAATTATTATTGAACCCCGGCAAAGCTATCTACCACCTCCTTATTACTTTATGACCCCGATCATACTGTATGCGCTTTCACCTTATTTACCTTCGCAGGTGGCAGATTTGCCCGCCAACTTCCACCACTAACCATCGATCAGCAGATCATTGAGAGTATCCATACAAAATTGGGCGGCAGACCTTACGCTCTACCACCCTGCTTTGATTAGCGCCGGCCAATGGTTATTGAACCGCTTTATCCTTTTTACCTAAACTAAAACTTATGGGTATGTTGCTGCCTTTGGGCGATACACGGACATAACCGGACATTTCCTGGTGTAAGGCTGAACAGAAGTCGGTACAATAGATGGGGAAGATGCCCACCCGGTCCGGTATCCATTTTAAAGTTAATGTCTCACCCGGCATAATAAGCAATTCTGCATTATTAGCACCCTTTACACCAAAACCATGCGGTACATCCCAATCCTGCTCCAGGTTGGTTACATGGAAGTAGACCTCATCACCTAACTGAACCCCTTCAATATTATCCGGCGCAAAATGAGAACGAATGGCTGTAATATTCACATGTACCTGGTTTCCCTGGCGGGTGACTTTTGCATCCTTCTCTCCTTTAGCGGCATAAGGATGTTTGTTGGCATTAATATCAAATATCTTTAATTGTTGATCCCTGATCAATGTTGCCGGGACTGCCTGGGCATAATGGGGCTCCCCGATGGTGGGAAAATCAAGTATCAATTCCATTTTATCTCCGCTGATATCATAAAGCTGGGCGCTCTGGGAGAGCTCCGGCCCGGTGGGCAGATAGCGATCCTTTGTAATTTTATTGTAGGCTACCAGGTATTTACCAAAGGGCTTTTTCGTATTTCCACCTGGTATCATCAGGTGCCCGACCGAGTAATAAGTAGGCTGCCGGTCCAGTACTTTCAGATCCTTGATATTCCATTTCACCACTTCGGAGGATACGAAGAAGGAGGTGTACGCATTACCCTTACCGTCAAACTCCGTGTGCAACGGTCCGAGACCCGGCTTTTCCACTTCACCGTATAAGGCTGCCTCGTATTTTATAACGGGTATACCGGCGTATTGCTCCGGTTCAAAAGCTTTGTCAGCAATTGCTTTTTGGATCTTGTCGTAACTAAATACCGGTAATAAAGCTGCCAGTTTCCCGCTACCCACAATAAACTCACCGGTTGGGTCCACATCACAGCCATGGGGAGACTTGGGGCAGGGTATAAAGTAAACCAGATCGGGGAACTCCGTCACATCCAGCACAGTTACTTCCTTCTTCATTTCGGAGGTAGCGGAATGAGTTTCATCGTTATATTTATTGTGCGCGTAGTTTACCGCCTGCTTTTTACCCTTACCAGCTTTTACATACTCCTCAGCTTTTTTCCAGTTTACTGCCATGATAAAATCTTTGTCTTTTTGAGAAGCATTCACTTCCAGCAGCGTACTCGCCTGTTCGGAGTTGTAGCAACTAAAGAAGAACCAGCCGCCGGATTTCCCTTTACCCGCCCGCGCCAGGTCAAAGTTGATGCCCGGGGTTTTGAGCTGGAAAGCCAGGTTCATGTCGCCACTGGTTTTATCAATACTTACAAAGCTAATATGACCTTTAAAGTTATCCTTGTAGGTATCGATCGGCACATCTGCTGCCGCGCCATCCGCCGGTACACTAAAACGGGTACCCGCCACTATGTACTCCGAATTTTCAGTTCCGAAAGGCGAACTGTGATTGCCGGCACTATTGGGTAGTTCTATGATCTCTGCCGTACGAAATGTTTTCAAATCAATACGCGCCAACCTCGGTGTATTATTACCGTTTACAAATACCCATTTGCCATCCGCAACGCCCTCATTCATGGACATTTCCACGTGGTGCAGATCATCCCAGGGTACAAAACCATGAGAGGTATTGAGCATCGGTTTGGTTTCTTCGCTGTACCCCCAACCCTTTTCAGGATCAACGGAAAACACCGGTATTACGCGCAATAAGCGTCCGCTTGGAAGCCCGTAGACACTGAGCTGGCCGCTAAAGCCACCGGATACGAAGTTGTAAAACTCATCATACTTACCGGGAGCAACATAGGTTTTGGCTGCAGCGTCTCCGCTTACCAGATTACCTGAATTTTTAGGTTTACAGGAGGTGGCATACAAAGTTAGAATCGCCATAATGGGCAGCGACATTTTTTTGAGTAGCATACAATTGATTTAATGGGTTCTGGTTATTTAGCACCATCATTCTGGCGCATGAATTCAACGATTTCCCGGGCTTCATTTTCAGCCAGGTTTTGATTGGGCATGCGTACCAGGCAAAGCTCCAGTTGCGCCTGTACTTCGGGATCTTTATCGATCATAGGATCGGGATTAGTAATAAAGTTCATGATCCAATGCGCGGCCCTTCGCTGCGTCACGCCCTTCCACCCGGGGCCTACGAGTTTTTCGTCCGTAATTTTGTGACAGGAAAAACATTTGGTCTCGGCGATTGCTTTTCCTGTTGTTGCCAGCGCCGCATCCAGGGCACCCAAAGAGACACTGCTTTCATCAAATTTACCCTCTCCGCGCTTTGGATCATAAGCAGCAGATGCAGCAGGTGTTGGTTTGTCACCGGCTGCAGGCTGACCCGCGCTACCGGTGCCGCTGTCACTACCACAAGACCCAATAGCCAGGGCTGACGCTATGGTTATTATCACTAATGCTTTTTTACTCATCTTTTCAAGTTTTAGATGAGCAAAAGTACCTGAGCGTGATAGTTGCAATTTATGACTGGAGTCATACGGAAAACTGAAGAATGGAAGCGGCCCTCTTTCAAAGGCGTTAGATAAAGTGCTGGCAGCAGCGATCATTCCATGGATGCTTATTGGGGTTCATCCGCTTAACTTATGAGTAACCAGCCCCAGATATTAAGGCAGTTAAAACTTACAATAGTTAATGGCAAGTAAACACAAACTGTAGCTTTCCTTGTGATAGTAGACACTGGTTAAGAGTTCACTTAAAACGCATTTAGCGAATGGTTCCGGAGCCAGTCTATCATGGGTGAAGCATATTGAGTTGGTGGGACTATTCGAAAAGCTTATCTATAAAGAATTAACAGAACGTGCAGGGACAATGTCCCTGCACGCCTGCTTATTTGATTCTTTAGAAGATCTAACGATACTCAGAGCGATAAATTGCAGAATAGCTGCATTCATTTAATTTCGTATCGCTTTTATGTTTTAGCAATATGCTGCCCCCGAGAATTGTCGCAGCAGACGCTTCGCCTTCAGCAGATCCAATTTAATTATTGATCTTTTTGCACAATCAACACTTTACTATTAGTGCTTGTACCGTCTTTATCTACCTGCACCAGGCGGATAAACAGCTTGTCAGATGATGGGCTGATACCCGAACTATTTTTCGTACATGCATGTAAAAAAATAATCCCAACAATGAGGTATAGCAGTATGCCTACCCGCCTGTTTTTCCTGCCGAAAGCTACCAGCCCAAAGATTGAGAGCATGCCCATGCCCAAAAGTGCCGGCATATCTTTCAAACTAAATGTCAGGCTGTACTGAAGAGCAGTATCCGAGCTACCGTTAGCCGTTTTGGATTTGATGGTTGTAAGGGTTGAAAATTGCGTACCATCTTCAGATACCTGCACCAGGAAATGATCATTATTAGTTTCTGATAAAGTGTTCCATGATAAAGTTACCTTATCCTCCTTTATGGACGCGCTAATCGCATCGAAAACTACCGGAAGTGATTGCAGCGTAGTGAAGGAAAATGTATTGCCATAACTGGTACCCTGATTATTTATGGCATAGGCCCTGGCATAGATAACCGTACTGGAAGGCAGACCTGTGAAACTTTGAGTATAGAGTCCCACACCACTCCCCATGGTAACTTTATTATTGGCAGTAGTTGGATTATTGCTTGTTCCCCAGACTATACCTCGTTCAGTAACAGGTACATTTCCGCCATTGATGATATTTCCACCCATCGTTGCACCAGTAGCAGTCACATTAGTTGCTGAAGTAGTTGCAATGCTTGCAGGACCTGTAACTGCAAAGTCAGACAAGATCGACGAACCGAATTGATACACTATCGTATTATCACCCAGCCAATTGACCGGGTTACCTATAGCGCTCAATAGCTGTGTTTTGGTGCCTGCAATTAATGTGTTATTGTACTTCATGTTATCGAATCCATAAACGCCACCAGCTGATGTTACACCAAGCGGATTATTTGCCGTTAGAGCCAATGCAGAGGATCCATTGGTTAGCCCCGCGGGCAGATAGGACAGATTTTGTCCCAGAAAGGTTTCCTCAGTGACCCAGCTTCCGTTGACACTATAGTTAGCCGCCGACTGCCCATTATTAAATGCATAGATAAAGGTGGCACCGGCCGTAGTCCCCGCCGTTCCCTGGTAAACAATAATCTGATCACCGGTTGCCGTAAACCCGAAGTCATTTCCGCCTACCGAGCCTGAAACGCCACTGTAGGAAGCTGAAGCAAGATTGGCTATAACTGCATTTCCCGCATTATTGTTAGTTACCACAAATGTAGTTCCCGCTGCGATGAGCGTCGGAACAGTCCAGGTCATGTGCCCTTCATTTGGTGGATTGTTATAAAAAGCTCCTGTGCTTAGAATTCCCGCATCTGTAAAGTTAATTATTGTTCCTGGTTGCAGCGGAACCAGCGTAGCAAAAGCCCACCGTTGAGCTGGAAATGCATCATCACCATTTATACCGAGGACTACTATGTCTCCGGGAACAAGTATACTTTGAGCGCTGAGCTGGAACGAGGAAATTACAGATAATACAATTGCTATCGTTAGGTTAAGTAGTTTGACCATTTGGCTTATTTGAGGGTTTAAAGGATTGCGAAGGAACAACTTATGAAGGAAAACACCAAATCTACCCCATACCAATAGGCTTTCCACATTCAATGGCTAAATTAAAAACAGAAAAAATCTATCTCAACATTCAGGGGTTCAGCGGCTACATTCAGCCGCCGTTCACCGTTCATAATTTCGGCAACACGTTACAAGCACTGTTTATCTCAGATTCCAGCTAATATTTGTAACAGGCCCGGGGGTCATAACATTAAAAAATCCTTTTGTACTTTTAGCTCTAAACCTATTTTGTTTTTTAGAATCCTCTTTTGTACCATTTCAGTTTGGTGAACACTGAGAAATGATTTATTAGAAACAGTTGGTTCAATGATTAGATGCGAAAAGTTGGGGTGATGGTCTTTAAAACTCAAAATCGTTTTCTCAAATTTTCTCCTTGCATCGATTAACCAATCACCTTTAGGTCTATTTTTTATTTCAAAAAAGAGACTAAAATCATTATCTTTTATGAGCCCCTCACACCACTAAAAAGTCCTTGACCATTGACATCACAACAGTCAGAAGAAAAACCATTTATATAACTTTCGTCATCATAAACATCATAAGTACCTGTCCGAAATACGTCAATATAAAAATGGGCAGCGACATTTTTTTGAGTAGCATACAATTGATTTAATGGGTTCTGGTTATTTAGCACCATCATTCTGGCGCATAAATTCAACGATTTCCCGGGCTTCATTTTCAGCCAGGTTTTGATTGGGCATGCGTACGAGGCAAAGCTCCAGCTGCGCCTGTACTTCGGGATCTTTATCGATCATGGGATCAGGATTGGTAATAAAGTTCATGATCCAATGCGCGGCCCTTCGCTGCGTCACGCCCTTCCACCCGGGGCCTACCAGTTTTTCATCCGTAATTTTGTGACAGGAGAAACATTTGGTCTCGGTAATTGCTTTTCATTTTGTAGCTAGCGCCGCATCCAACGCACCCAAGGAGACGCTGCTTTCATCAAATTTACCCTCTCCCCGCTTTGGATCATAAGCAGCAGGTGTTGGTTGATTACCGACAGCAGGCTGGCCCGCACTTCCGGTGCTGCTGTCACTACCACAAGATCCAATAGCGAGGGCTGTCCCGATACTTATTATAACTAATGCTTTTTTACTCATCTTTTCAAGTTTTAGATGAGCAAATTAACCTGCCGGTCACCGTTGCCATTTATGACTGGGGTCATACCGAAAAGAGAAGGATGGAAATGGCTGTAGGCTTCCGCTTTTTAGATTCAAGGCCGCTTAGCGAACCAGGAAGCTTAAGTAAAGGCTACGCTAAATCAATGCAAAATTGAGGGGAGTAACCAAAGTTATCATAGAAGCAACCCTGTTAATTAAAGATCAAGCATAACCAGCTTATAACGGCGCAAGGATCCGATATGAGCATTGGCGTATTTATACATTGCGTCGGAGAGAAGGCTGGCGTGATAATCATAAACGTGATTACAGGGTGTATAAAGAAGAGGGATTAAATTTAAGGAAAAGCGTCCCAGGCGTAATAAGTCAGTCGCACATCGGCTGCAGCGGCCTGAATATTGCAATTTACACGAGTTTTGGTCAATGGATTCTGTAAGTGATGCGCTGATCGATGCTAACGCGCCGGGGCTTTGCCATGGTGGGGCAATCGAAGTAAGTCAGTTGACAATTGTACTAAACTAAAGCTCAATCGAAGCACAAACGTTGAGCCTATATTCGTCAGCCCCACTATTGCGAAACACCTGTTACCTGCAGCCCTATTGTAGGTTTAAATGTTGTCTGTTACGAACTTAATGCAATAATCTTTAATCAATTCGCGAACAGTACGAAATTGTTGCAAAATTTCTTCTTCCGTTCCTGTCGCCTTGGCTGGGTCGGGAAAGTTATAATGAAATTTTTGAGCCTTTGTCGGGAAGAATGGACAACGTTCTTTTGCGTTGTCGCAAACGGTTATTACAAAGTCAAAGTCAATTTCTAGGTACTCGTCAATGTTGTTTGAAGTGTGTTTTGAAATGTCAATGCCGTCTTCGTGCATTGTCGCAACAGCTCTTGGGTTTACTCCGTGAGTTTCCACGCCTGCACTATAAATTTCTGCTTTGTCGCCTGCAAAATGTCGCAAGTAACCTTCTGCAATTTGGCTACGGCAACTGTTGCCCGTACAAAGGGCTAATACTTTTTTCATTGTCTGTATGTTTAAACGAGAAGCCAAACAATATTTATAATGCTAAATATAGGGTCGAACCCAAAAATGAGTTCCAACACAATTACCGAACTGGTAATGATGATTGGCTTTTTGTATTTTATTAATTTCTGTTTCATTGTCTAACAACAACCGCCACCTGGTGTGCAAGAAGCTGACTGAGTTTGTAATTCTGCCATTGGCATTTTTTGCATTGTTGTTGGAACGCCACAACTGTCGGAAGCCAAACAGGCCGTACGTTTTGAAATAAGTTCAAAATCTTTTCCGTCAAAGCGTAAATCATATTTGCCAATCGTGTCGCTTTGATACTCCACTTCAATTTCTAAATCTTCAATGCCTAATTTGTTTTCCGACAAGGTGATGATATTGGATAATTTTTGAGGTTTTAAACGATGTTGAAAATCGTTTGCGCGCCAAAGTTGAAAGTTTACAACTTTTTCAAAACGTTCCGTACCGCCACAATCAATAAAGTGCTTTGTTACAAGCCCAACTTCGGTAATGTGAAAATGTTCGGGAACGTAAGCACCTGTTGGCAATTTAAAATTTACCTTTTCTGCAGTTGCAAGATGTTTTTTAACTTCTGATAATTTCATTTCGATTTTTTTAGTGATTAACAACAATTACTTTTCTTCTTTTCCAATTTGGTTGAGATACTGCCGAAGTAGGTTTGTAATTTATTCCACGCCTTGTCATCAATACAATAGCAAATCTTGTTTCCCTCGATGTCGCCTTTTATAAGCCCTGCATTTTTTAGTTCTTTCAAATGTTGCGAAACAGTTGGTTGAGCCAAAGGCAGTTCGTTTACAATGTCGCCACAAATGCAAGTGTCCACGGTTAGCAAATACTCAATAATGGCAACCCTTGCAGGATGTCCTAACGCTTTTGCAAGTGTCGCAATGTCGTTTTGCTTGTCGGTAAAATGTTCAGTCTTCGTCGCCCCCATATTGTCAATTTTAATATTGCAATATTACGATAATGATTTCATGAAACAAAGTATTTGTCTGTCTATCGTTGTGATAGGAACGCTGGTCGGGAAGGGTTGCAGGTAATGTTTCGGGACTTGGCGAAGGCGGGGAAATCGAAGCACAATCTTCAATTTTGCACGAAAGTTAAATCGAAAAAATGCCGTTGAACTTTGCGGTTTCGCCCCACTATTGCAAAACTATTGTTACCTGCTGGCATTTTTTGCAGTTTATATTATCATCCAAATAATTTAGATAGAAATCCTTTTCTCACAGGTTTCTCAATTCCCCAAATTAATTCAGTTTCGTATCGTTTTGCTTTGTCAATATTCGGTCCGAATTTTCCCTAAGCAAATCCATATACATGTTTCGCCATAGCTTCAGCTGTTTTAAAAGAACCCAAGACGATTTACAACTTCAATAAACTCACTATTTCTTGTAAATCTTTCATTATCGGAAATCAATCTCCTTCAGCAATCATTTCTGATGTATTACCTTCAACATAATTGATTTTAATTCTATCTGTATAGAGTAAGTGTAGGGAAGCTATTGAACAACCTCGCGACAAAAAAACATTAGCAAAAAGAAACGCTGCGTCATAAAATAACGAAGCCTAAACATCAACGCGGGACGAAACGAAAAAGGCCAGTCCTGAAAAGAACCGGCCGTTGCTAACCTATGAAAAACACTTTTATCTTAAATAACTTCTCAATCGCTGCTATCCCTAACGTTGATTATATTATTACAGCATAACCATTTTCTAAAATCTGTGGAACTTCCAGGTGTATAATGCACAATTTCTCCATTGTTCAATAATATACTAAACAGCCCAACAGCCTCTATATATCTTTTTAATTCCGATGCTTTGTATTCAAACTCTGGGTAGGTTGCAATGGTGTTCATTTTTCTACATTATAGCACTTCAAATATAAAACAAATACTATATACAAAAATGGGAAAAACACCCTCTTTTTAATTCTTTTAATACCGACCTCTGTTTCCAACCCAAATCATAAAAAACAAAATAACGCTACCTAGCATAAGCAACCAGGCAATCAACTTCATTAGCTGATCAATAACGCGCGCTCCAGTTTTATGTTCATAGTTTTTGAAAACCTCTACTCCGCTAAAATTCCTGCGGTTAAAACGCCGTCTATTTACCCAGTAACGAACGCCTGCACCAACAATAAAAATAAAACCGGCAAAAACTTTAAGAGATACCATAGCAATACTAAGGTTAACTTATATTACTATGCTAACGTTCTTTACTTGAAAATATTATGCGATTAATGTAATTTTCTTTTTTTTGCACTAGATATAGTACACACTACGGGTAAGAAATATAAATGGAATCTTTATACGGATCTAACTAGCTAAATTCTAATAGCTTCGCCTGTCTTAAATTTATTTTTATATTTCATTGTTGTAAATATAAATTTCAAAACCAGATTTATATCAACATTTACTAGCTGTGCGAGCCGTAATAATTCATTGTTAGTAAATTCACCTGGATCAGCAATTTTGCTTTTAAAGGAATAGAAAGGAATGTTTAATTCTTGTGCGAGAGGGCTAGGACTAAATATGGCAAATATTTGATCGAAGGAAGTAATTTTTCCACCCTCGAATTCATTTTTTAAAGAATTTAACTTATTCTGACGCTTTCTCAATTTTTCTATTTCACTATCAGAATTTGCTTTCTTTTTGGATTTATCTACCATTCTTTACTAATTGATAGAGAAAAATTAGTACAAGGGATTAAATCTTCAATAAGATAATATAATATTTAAGTAATAAACTTAGATTTCTAACTTTAAAATTTATATTTTTAATTTATTTTATAGTAATTTTGATTTGTGATAGTCAATAATTGAGTATTACAAAGATTATAATTATTTTGCGCTTTCGAATATAAAAGCGCCTTAACGAGTCTCGTCCCACGAACCTGACAATTCAGCACGAGAGTAGGTTAAAGCGCCCGGCCATATTAAGAGGCTGGGCCTACTTACGCATTTGTGCTGAACTATCTACGGATAGTGGGCCTTGTCAGGGCCTGTGGGACAAAGAGCGGAGTAGGTCTAGCCTCTTTGTTTATGAGACTCATCCAAATCTAAAAGGATGAGTATGCAAACACATTGTAATCATTACTTTTCTCACGCCATAGCCTATAAATTATTGTATGCCTGCAAACCGAGACAGCCGCAGTAAATGCAATGAGGGTGCCGGGTCCGATGGATTCCTTTGGAGAGGCGGCTGCATGTTCTCATGGTGTTGGCCTGCCTAACCCGGCATTTTTAAGGAAACCTAATTAATAAAATTCAATATTCATGCTTAATGAAATTTTTAACGATCATGGGCGTAATAGCCATTTTATGCTTGCAATTAAAAGCTCAAAATTATAGCACCAATCCGCTTAAAATTGGTGACACACTACCCGCTATCACCATTACTAAAGTTGCCAACTACGCTACCGACACTTTAGCCACTCAAAGCCTTAGCGGTAAACCGCTGATCATCGACTTCTGGGGTGAGTTCTGCACTCCCTGTATTAAAACACTGGGCAAGCTGGATAGCCTAAAACTTGCTTATAACAATAGTTTTGAAGTAATCACTGTAACGGATCATGCCACCAGCGAGGCCGTTTTCAAAACACTGAACCGCTACCCCATTACCCGCAATCTCAGGTTACCTGTGGTACTGGGAAGTAAACAATTAAAAACCTGGTTTCCTCACAAAGTCATCTCTCACCTGGTATGGGTGGGCGCAGATGGCATTATAAAAGCCATTACAGATGGCGAAGCAGTTACAGCACCACATATAGAGCAATTTATCAAAGGCAGTGCGCTCAACTGGCCCGTAAAGATAGATGAGGTAAACTTTAACCTGCGCCAGCCTTTACTAGAATATACCAGTGCCTTTACCAACCCACCACAGCAGTTGTATTACTCTGGCTTTTTCTCTTACCTCGTCGGCGTAAACCCACCCAGTATGCACCCGGTTAGAGATGAAGCTACCCGCACACAAACGATATCCATATTTAACGAACCACTGCTAAATTTCTGTGCCTTAGCCCTTGGCATGCCCTATGTATTTGGCTCGAACCGCTTTGTGCTAATGGTAAAAGACAGTACCCGATTTATAAGACCTGCCGGGGTTGATAAAAACGAGTGGAATACCCAAAACCTGTATTGCTATACGCTGCGCATCCCCAGTTCAATAAACGCCTCCCAGCGTACCCAAATTATGCGCGATGATATTAAAAACTGGCTGCTGCGACTGGGCATACAGGTGGAAAAAGATCAGGATAAAATTATCATTACCGAAAACTAAATGTACTGCTCATGAAATATCTCTTATTTATTTTGCTGCTGTTACCCATAACCCTACCCGCCCAACCTAATTTAATAACCGGGAAGGTAACTGATATGGACGGCGAGCCTATTGCGAGGGCTACCATACGGTTGCTCGCAACCAACCGCTCTATTACTACCGCTACTAACGGAATATTTACTCTGCAAGAGGTACAAAACAGCGATAGTATAGAGGTGAGCTGCGTGGGATACCAAACCAAACGAGTAGCCGTCGGCTCAAAGCCCCAGCTGATCATACAGCTACAGCGGGATGATCACACTATGGAAGAAGTGATGGTAGCAAATACCGGCTACCAAAAGATAAAGCCTAATGAAGCTACGGGTTCGTTAACGGTAGTGAGTAATGAGCTTTATAATCAACAGCCCGGCTTTAATGTGCTGGAACGTATCAAAACCATTACCAATGGCATCAGCGCCTTTCCGCAAAGAGTAGGTAGCGGACCTGCCTCAGACCTGGTAGTTAGAGGGCTGAGCACCCTAACCCGTACCATACAAAAACCGCTGATCATTCTTGATGATTTTGAGTACCAGGGGGAACTGGATAATATTAACCCAAACGATGTGGAAAATATCACGGTACTAAAAGATGCGGCTGCCTCTGCCATCTGGGGTGCCCGTGCGGCTAATGGAGTTATTGTGATTACCACCAAAAGGTCTGCCTTTAACCGGCCAACCCGGGTAAATTTTACCAGTAATATCATGATAGGAGCCTCGCCCGATTTAAAAGCCATACGGGAAATTACCCCCTCTGACCTGGTAGATCTTGAGACCTACCTGTTCAGCCAAAATTACCGGTTTGGCGATACGGCTACCCCCGAACGCTATAGTTTCTCACCCGTTTACGAAACTCTCTTTGCCCATCGAAAGGGTACTTTATCTCCCGGTGAGGCTGATGGAATTCTAAACGATTTACGCCATCACGATGTAAGGGATGATTTTAGCCGGCTTTTTTATCGCAATAGCCTGAACCAGCAGTACGCTTTGTCTATTAACGGTGGCGCACAAAATATAGCCTGGGGCATTTCGTTGGGACTGGATAAAAACATTAGCAGCCTGTCGCACCAAACAGACCGTTATACCATATCACTCAACAATACTTATAAGCCGGTAAAAAAAATGAGTGTCGCACTCGCTGCCATGTATAGCGGTACTAAAAATAATTCAGGGGCGCCAGGCTATGGCAGCATAAGGGGTAATAACAGTGCGTTACCCGTATATACAAGGTTAATAAATAAAAATGGTAGGGCATTGCCATTTTATACCAGTTATCGCCAGGGTTTTATTGATACCCTCGGAGGCGGCCGCCTACTGGACTGGCGCTACTACCCTGCTATTGATTACCAGCTGGCCACCAATACTGTCAGTACTCAAAACATGAATGCAGCCCTGGGGCTGGATTATGCTGTTACCAAATGGTTGACCTTAAAGGCTAATTACCGCTACCAGTTACAATATGGCTTAACCGAAGCTCTGTATGATGAGAACAGTTACTTTGTGCGCGACCTGGTTAATCAATTTACGCAACCAGGCAGTACCTTCAAATATGGTATACCCAAGGGCGGCATACTGGATTATAGCAACTCCCAAACCCGTGCTCAGAACCTGAGAGGGCAACTGGTGGTGAACCACAAGTGGCGAGCCAATTACCTTTCATTTATTACAGGTGGGGAACTGAGCGATGCTGTAACCCAAAGTCGCAGCGACCGGAGTTATGGCTACTCACCGGATATACTCACCTACGTGGATGTAGACCTGGTAAATACCCAACCGATGTTTTTTGGGGGAAGTGGTAGTATACCCGACAATAAAGGGATCAATCGCACTAATACCCGGTTTGCCTCTTTTTTTGCCAACGGGCTGTATACTTTTAAAGACCGGTATTCGGTTTCTGCGAGCGCCCGGCGCGACGCCTCTAACAATTTTGGGGTATCTACCAATGACCGCTGGAAACCACTATGGTCTACGGGGCTTGCCTGGGAACTGTCTAAAGAAAAGTTCTATCGATTTAATTCCCTCCCCTACCTAAAATTAAGGGCTTCTTATGGCTACCAGGGCAATGTAGACTTAAGCAAGGTAGCCGTAATCACTACCCGCTACAGGGGTACTTTTTCCTTAACCGGTAGGCCCTATTCAGATATTGATAATTTCCCCAATCCTGAGCTGCGTTGGGAGCAAACGGCTATTGTGAACCTGGGTTTAGACTATGGATTTGCAGGTAAACGTATATCCGGGAGTGTAGAATATTACCGCAAACACATTACCGACCTCTATGGAGAAGCGCCGGTAGATCCCACTACCGGTACCGGTGTAACTACGTTGGTAAAAAATATGGGCAGTGCCCTCGGCCAGGGTTTTGATGTGGTGGTCAATACTATTAACCTACAAGGAGCTTTCCAATGGAATACGCGCTTCTTCCTTAATACGAATCACATGAAAATTCTACAATACCGGGAAGTGCCGGCGCTGAGTGAATCAGTGATTGGTGGTTCATTCACACCCATTAATGGCTATTCGCCCTACTCTATTTTTGCCTACCGTTGGGCCGGGCTGGATGGAGCCACCGGCGACCCACAAGGTTATGTAAACGGCCAGGTAAGTAAAGATTATACTAAGATAGTTACCCAAACAGAGTTTGCTTCTCTAAGCTATATCGGTTCAGCCATACCCACTGTCACCGGTAATATTTCCAATGATTTCCGATATAAAGGTTTTACAGTAGTAGTGAGTATGAATTACCGGCTGGGCTATTATATCCGCAAAACCAGTGTTGATTATTCCAGCCTCATATCGCAGCTGAGCGGGCACAGTGATTATGGCGGTAGGTGGCAGCAACCAGGCGATGAAGCTCATACGCAAGTCCCCTCTTTTATATTCCCGGTAAATGGCCACCGTGATGCTTTTTATAAAATGTCAGAAATACTCATAGCCAAAGGTGATCATCTGCGGCTTGGCTATGTAAACCTCGCTTACGATTTAAAACGCTCCCGGCTTAAAGGTATACAGGCACTCAAAATGTATATAGTGGCTAATAACCTGGGTATTATCTGGAAAAAAAATAAAAACATCAGTGATCCTGATATCGGAGACCGGGCAGTACCACCAGCAAAAGTATTTACTGCCGGCATCAATATTTCTTTTTAATCTTTAAATGAAGCATTATGACAAATAACTGGTGTTACGCTATCCTGCTTATGTTCGTTTTTGGCTCCTGCACCAAATTCCTGGAACAAAAACCCAATCAAAAACTGGTGGTGCCTCATACACTCCGGGACCTCCAGGCGCTGATGGAAGATCCACAGGTCAACAATTATACTTTTTCAATCTCAGCAGAACTGAGCGCAGGTGACTATTACCTGCCTGATAATGTACTGATGGAAATGGACGAGCCAGTTCGGAATATGTATTTGTGGAATAAGGATGACCTATTTGCCACCACCAATAATGAATGGGGTACTCTATATAAAGTTATATACCGATGCAATGTGGTAATAGCACAATTACAACAAATCACACCGGCCCCTACTGAAATGGAGCAATGGAACGCCGTTAAAGGAAGCGCTCATTTTTTGAGGGCCAGTTATTACACACAGATTGCATGGCTGTGGAGCCTTGCTTACGACCCGCAAACAGCCTCCGGCGATCTGGGCGTGGTATTAAGGCTAAGTGATAATTTTAATGAGCCCTCCAGGCGCGTCGATGTTGCCAGCTCTTACGCCCAGATCATCAGCGACCTAAAGATAGCGATCCGGCTATTACCGGTAGAAAGCGGGCATGCTTTAACTCCCAACCGGGCAGCCGCCTATGCTCAGCTATCCAGGGTATACTTATCAATGAGGGATTATGAACACGCAAGGTTGTATGCAGATTCCAGCCTGCAACTGGGCAACTACCTGATGGACTACAACAGCGATCCCAATATAGGGGCAAGTGCAACTTATCCTTTTACGAGGTTCAATCCAGAGGTACTCCATATGGTGGGGGCTAGACGAACGACCTCCTTTGCTAAAGGCATTACCGATAGCACCCTCTACGATAGCTACGACCCGAATGATTTACGCAAAACCTTGTTCTTCGGAGGCCGTAAAACAGCGCTCAATAACTTTAAAGGAAACTATGAAGGTAAAAATACGACAGGTGTAATTTTCAGCGGACTCGCCACCGATGAAATGTACCTCACCAGAGCGGAATGCCTGATACGCACAGGTGATGTAACCTCCGGGTTGAATGACCTGAACATTCTATTGGCCAAGCGGTACAAGAAAGGGACATTTATCCCTTATTCCAACCTGGATGTCGATGAAGCTTTAACGCTGGTACTCGCCGAGAGAAGGAAAGAATTACTATTTAGGGGGCTACGCTGGATGGATATTAAACGGTTAAACAAGGAAGGTGCCGGTATTGCATTAAACAGGGTTATGAATGGCACTACTTACAGGATCGAGCCAAATAGTTTACGCTATGCGCTCCCCATCCCTGAAAATGTCATTCAGCTTACCGGTATCCAACAAAACCCGCGCTGAATGCGCGGGTTGGAATACGGATGAGGGATTTAAAGCTAAGGTTCCGCCCTATCCTTTTGTGTTAGAGAATTGGCGGGGTCGTTAACATAAGTAGCAGCAGATGGCTGATCGGCTATATGATCCGCCAGGCGGTCTTCAATAGTAGTACCGCTGGCATTATCTACATCCTCCTGTAACACCTGCAACACACATACGAATTCTGATCCGTCAGGACAAGGGCTCTCTGACTCTTCGGGATCGTAAGCGGGCAATTGATTCCAGTTAGACGCGTTCAGGTAATCGCTATTAATTGGCATGGTGGTAGGCTGCGGGGTAAACTGAAAATAATAATAGTCCTCGACAACAGCTTTGCCTTTAAAGCTGTATAATGCTACCGAAAGCAATGCCAAAGCCACCATGGTGAAGATCACCGGCAGGCTTTTGGGGCCTTTAATTGTGTTCATAATATCTGAATTTTATATGATTGAAAAAACAATGAAGCGCTTAATGCGCCAATATGGTGGGACGGGTATACCGCAGGAGCGTGGTATACCCCTAGCCGGTAAGAAGCCCGCCAGACCGGTACATATACCGCTGAAGGGGCAGGTTGATTTGAAGGGAGATAAAATGGTCATTTCATTGCTATTTATATAAGCAAAAGGCTGTGTTATGAAATATCCTTTCCCGAGGACATTTAAGGATTTATGGGTGTTCGAAAATTGTAGGAGTCGGTCAGGCACCGGCTGTCCCGATTGGGCGTCAAAGATGTTTCTGGATGTTTAAAGTTACTTGTGCTATATCTTCACGCTTCTTATACGAAGGTGCGGGCACTGTTTGTGGGAGTGGTGTTCCAAATCGAAATATTATACCAGGGTTAACAGATTTTATTAAGATCTCACCTACGGTAGGCCGTAGGACTGTTGATAAATTGTTTACGAAAAGCTTTGGAAAATGTGTGCACGTTTGCAAAACCAATTTCGAGCGCTATATCCGTAATAGAACGGTTGGTCATGGTTATCTTTTCGAGCGCCAGCAGCATACGTTTTTTACTGAAAAATTCTTTGGGACTGGCCTGGTGTACTTTTTTAAAGAGCTGCCTGAATGTAGTTTCATTCATATTGGACATCCGGGCCATATCGGCCACGCCAGGAATCTGGGACAGATCCTGAAGGATTTTCGAAGTGAGCTGGTGAACACGACTGATCTCTTCCAGCGTAACCTTTCGTTTTTTAATATTGAGCTCGTATTTACAAACAATAGCATAACAGATCAAAGATTTGACATGCAGTTCAAGGATCAGCTCGTTGGCCCTACCCGAATTGATTTCTCTCAATACCAGCTGCACCAGGTCCACCATAAAGGCTGTAGCATACATGGGTTGCTCGTATAACTGAACCGCCTTTTTATTTACCATCAAGTCAATGAAAGGATCCATCAGATCCGCAAAGTAAGAACCAATGGAGGTGAAAAAATGATAATCGCAATGAATATCGAAAGTGGTGCACTGCTGGCCTTTTGCAAAATTAACCTGACTTTCCACATAGGGCAGGTACATCAAATTGAATTCTGTTTGTTTGACCGTTTTATGTTTAAACGGATAAGTAAAGTATTCGGAGCCATTGAAAAACTGAAAAGTAAACTCCAGCACCTGCTGATTGATTCGTGCCTCAAAGGCCCTACTCTCAAACATATCGTAATGGCTATACCAAAGCCAATAGCCAGGTCTTTTAAAGTGCTGGAACAACATCTCACCCCACCTGCCTGCCAGGGAAACTGCCTGGAAGCCTGGTATCAGTAAATGCTGTTGACGCGGCGTGGTCTTTAAACTGTAGTTCAGCTCTGCAATACCCGTTGACCGTATTTCAATAACGCGGTGCAAAACAAATTTTGTTTTGGATACATAAAATTTGGATTCGGAACACCCGGATTTTGACGTTGAGGGTAGTTTGCAGGCATCAAAATCTGGTGTTTTGTATGAAAGTACAACATTCCCGGATTTTACCCAAAACCCTCAAACCATGAATATTAATGCTTTTAACCCTCAGCCAACTGATTTGCACCACGGCGTGATGGAGCAACTCGGTTACAGCATCCAGCTATTCCAGCTCGATGAAAAAATAAATTTACTACACCAGTGGGTCAACCTGCCTTACGCCCGGCGCTTCTGGCAGATGCAGGGAACCCTAAAGGACTTGTATCTTTTCTACTATGAAGTCTTAACAACCGGCAGCAGCCTGCCTTTCTGGCTGTTCCACAAAAATGAACCACTGACATTTTTTGAAATGTATGAAGTGCGTAAAAGCCCGCTCGACGGTAAATACGACACACTTGCAGGAGACTATGGCTTCCACATACTGATGGCCCCACCGAGGGATTTGCTAAAGGCTGCATCCGGGATACCCCAAATTTCTGTTTTGATCCTGAAAGCCATTATCCAATTTGCTTTCGGCTTTACCTGCATTCAGCGGCTGGTATGCGAGCCCGACATTCAAAATATCAACGCCAACCGCCTGGCGGTTCAAGCAGGTTTCACATTTCATAAACAGGTTGAAGTGGATCAGAAGTTGGCTAATCTTTACATCTACCCTTCCAGCGATTTTCACTAAACCTGATCTGTAGGATCTATCACTTAATTTTTACCATTCAATATTTTACTATGGTTAAATCATCCCATGCCGGCTTATCGCTGGCAAGAGGCTTCGTTGTGCTGGTGATGCCCTCCGTACACACAGTTCTGTTATACAGCGCACCCGAAGTTAAAACAGGACCATTGGGGTCCCTACTGCGTGTTTTTGCAGAAGGTGCCGGCGCACAATTATTTATGTTTTTAATGGGTGTACTAATTGTCCTGGGTCGGCCTAAAAGTTTTCAACAAATAGCGAAGCGGTCTTTACTGCTACTTACCTCAGGTTATTTACTTAACCTCTTTCGTCTGGTCATTCCCTTTCAATTGGGTTTGATACCCTCTGCCTATTTAAATGATAATGAAATAGCTGTTAACACAACTACTGGCTGGCAATTGCTCGCGGTTGGGGACATCCTTCACTTTGCTTCAATCGCCTATTTTGTGTGTTCGATTGTCCATATTCTGAAGGTTGACCTCAAGGGAACAATAGCTTTGCTTATCCTAATACTCTTCATTACACCCTATACATGGCATCTATCTTCTAAAAACCTCCATATCAACAGCGTATTTTCCTTATTCATTGGCCAACCTCCCCAAGCTTTTTTCCCGGTTTTCCCCTGGCTATTTTATCCCCTATTCGGTCTCTTATTGGGTAAAGTTTATCGATGTGATTCCCTTAAACGCATAATACTGCTGCATGTTATCCTGGGATTTTTATTGATCCTGACAGGACTGTTCATTACCGAGACCGAACCCTCAAGTTGGAGCACGAACTTTTATCGAGGTGGCAGAGGAGCTACGTTATGGCATAGTGGACTGGTAGTCATTTGGATCGCATTCTTCACCTTCATTTCACAGTTTATCAAAAGGTCGTTTGTTTTATCACTACTTGACTACCTGAGCCGGCATATAACATTCATCTACATGGCTCAATGGGTCATCATACTATGGCTGTTTCCCATCTTTGGTTATAATGAGCTTGATTTAACCGCGAGCCTACGAGCTATTATCATTACCAGTGCTTTGAGTTTTTCGCTCCCTTGGCTGGCACAACGAGTTCGACGAACACGCCTGTAACCCCACCCTCCTCCATTACCATCTTAATTAAATCTATTACACATGAGAAGCGAAACCATCTTCGATATCGCAGGTATCGGTATAGGTCCATTTAACCTGGGACTTGCAGCACTTTGCCATCCGATACCTAATATGTCTGCCATTTTCCTGGATCAAAGACCATCTTTCCACTGGCATGAGGGTATGATGATAAAGGGATCTACCTTACAAGTCCCCTACCTTGCAGATCTTGTCACACTTGCCCATCCGTCCAGCAGCTTTTCCTACTTAAGTTTTTTAAGGGCACAAAATCGTTTGTTACAGTTTGCGGTACATGAATCAGCCTACATCACCCGGTCAGAGTATAACCGTTACTGCAAATGGGTCATAAACCAGCTTGCATCTCTCCGATTTAATACACTCGTTCGTCATATTAATTACAACTCAAAGATGGATTATTTCGAGATTGAAGCAGAAGATAAAATTGAAAACAGGAGCGAACTTTTCCTTGCCAGATATGTGGTTATAGGTACAGGGTCAGTACCATATATTCCAGCTGAACTCATCTATAAAAAGCATTCCTGCATTTTTCATTCTTCAGAATATCTATATCATAAGGCTTCAACAATGGAGTCTAAGGTCATCACAGTCGTCGGCTCCGGACAAAGTGCGGCAGAAATTGTATATGATATTTTAAACAGCGTCGATCTTTCAAGCACCACTATCAACTGGATTACCCGTTCCGATAGATTCTATGCTATGGAAATTTCAAAGTTCGCCTATGAAATGGCCTCGCCGGATTATATTGATTTCTTTCATGGCCTTGATTTTATTACCAAAGCACAACTTTTGCAAAGGCAACATTCACTATATAAAGGAATTAATCATCAGTTAATTGATGCTATTTACAACAGGCTTTATGAACTGTTTACGGAATCAATACCCTACAAGATTAACGTTCGAACCCATTCGCAGCTGGAAAGAATAAGTATTGGATCCAATTCAGAAATCCTCCTGGACTTTTATCATTCCGCGCTAAAAGAGCATTATTATGTCCCTTCTTCATCGGTGATCCTTGCAACCGGTTATCAATCCCAGATTCCACCATTTTTAGATTCACTTCGAAGCAGACTCCGCTTTAATGAAAAAGGCGAGTTGGAAGTTAACCGTAATTATTCTGTTGATTCTGAAGGAAGGATCTTCGTTCAAAATATGGAAATGCATTCCCATGGCTTTAATGCGCCGGATCTGGGTCTCGGTGCACATAGAAATGCAATGATTATCAATACCATTCTACAAAAAGAAGTATATCCCGTTGATAAGGGAACCAGTTTTCAGCAATTTTAGTTCTACGACGGCAAAATGCCCATTTTTAAATCATCACTCTTTTCCTGCAACGCAAATCTTCAATTTATGGGTTATGTATTTAAATTCTATGAGCGGCTCGTCAATATCACTATGCAGCCGGGCACTATATCGCATCTTACTGCAGAAAACCTGGAATACCTAAAAACGGAGGCCATCGAACAAAGTATTGTTACTAAAGAACGGCTCGCGCGTTCGCTTTTACGGCAAAAGAAAGCGTCGACGTTGAGGTTGCACGTGAAAAATTACGTTACTGTTTTGAATTGCCTTCTCCGCATTTGTGAAGGTTATGAAGATGAGCCCGCATACCACACGCATCCCTGGCGTAGTTTCCCTTTAGAAATCATGGAAGTTCTGAAAAACCTTGTTGCATTTTTGGAGCAGCGCTTTGCCGGGCTTCTGGATGAACATCCGCCAGACCCTGTTTTAGCAGATGGACCATCTAAAAAGATTCACAGCAAGTTATCAGTTGACCAACTGGCTTTAATACTCAGAGCCGCTTACGATCAGGGAGTCATCGTAACCAAATCCCTAAATCAATTGTTCCGCACACTAGTCCCCTATCTTTCAACAGATGAACGACGCGAACTATCTTATAGTTCTATGCGTAGTAAATCCTATAGTGCAGAGATTAAAGATAAAGAATCAACGATAGCAGTTCTTAGTGAGCTAGCAGAGACGATAAAAAATTATTAGCATTTTTTACTTTCTAAATGGATCAGTTACAACGGGTACAACCCAGGTACAAATTTATTGTACTTGAAACGGCTTTCATGAGATCGTTTATTTGCTATATCAATACGGTAAAAAACTATTAAAAAGAAGATATGCAGAGCCTTATTACCTGGAGTCAACTGTTTGTTTATCTCATGATATTTCTACCAATATACTATGCGGCTGTGCTGGCAGTGTGTTACCGGCGGGAGGTGTTGAAGCTGGCCAGCCGCTTCTATCATCCGGAAGAATTACAACTGGAAGAAGCTGATGATAATGAGCAAAAGGGCTATGTGTCGGGCAGCCAAAGTGACAAAAATATGTATGACACCGTGCTGCAGTTAATGCAGGAGTGGAAAGGGATATTCAATAACGTTACAAATGCTCCGATTCATAAAGGTAGGCTGATCGAGGACCTTGCAAGTATGGCCCGAAAATACCCGAGTATCAAAGGCAGTTCATTCCAGATATCACTCAGCAACCATGTGCAACAGGAAGCTGATTACCGACTTGGTTTAAAGTTAACAGATGAAGAACTTGAAGCGATCTGGAAATGATTTAAGATATGGCTCTGCTTGCCCGGGTTAAGGGGCATGATGGGATCATCTGCGGGCAGCAGGGCCAACTTACTTCAACCTTTAATCGAGTCCTCCGGACTCGCCCTCTCATACGGGAGAGGAAGATTAAAGATGCTGAAGACCTACCTGTTTGCAGCTCAGCCTCTTTGGTTTCTGATCGTCTCTCAAAGATTGCTGAGTTTGCATCGGGTACCTCTCCTTGGTTCGACAAGCTCACCATGACACGGAGAGGGATATCAGGGGCGGATATAATTTTTAAATAAACAATGTGTATGAATAGGTGGAAAGTGAAGCGTTTTGGTGGCTTATCAGTTTTAAGCCTGGCTGTTTTACTAGCTGGTGTTTTCGTTGCGAATGCACAGGATGGGTCAGCAGGTATTGAAGAAGCTAATACCCTGGTAAGACAATATTTTGATGTGGGGATTAACCTGATGTATGCAGTCGGTGCTGTACTCGGTTTAATCGGTGCAGTCAGGGTTTACCAGAGATGGAGTGCCGGTGATCCGCAGACCGGCTCTGTAGCGGCCAGTTGGTTTGGTAGCTGTATTTTTTTGGTGATCGTTGCTACGGTGCTAAGGAGTTTTTTTGGGCTTTGAGAGAAGCGAGGAGGGAATGGCGAGGAGCTAGTGGGATGAGGGAGGATGACAGGTGGCAGTTGACGGATGACGGAGTGTTCATAGTTGATAGGTCATTGCTTGGGCGAGTGGGGAAGGGTGAGGAGCTAGTGGGGACTGGCGAGTAGCGAGTGAAGGAAAGTCGATAGTCTATAGCCCATGGTCGATAGTTGACAGATGACGGATTGTTCATGTTTAAAGATATTCATATGGGAAGTGTATACAAGATTAATAAGGGGGTGAATCAGCCCGTAGTATTTAAGGGCCTTAAAGCTCAGTGGATCTGGGTACTTGGTGGCGGTTTAGTCACTCTCCTCTTACTCTTTGCGATCCTTTACATTATTGGCGTTAATATGTTTGTTTGTCTGGGCATTATCCTTATGCTAGGGACATTATTGTTTAAGAAGGTCTATAGTCTCAGCCGTAAGTACGGAGAGCATGGACTTATGAAGCATATCGCCAGGAAACGTCTGCCCAAAGCGATTCGCACCAGGAGCCGTACTATTTTTATGAAGCGGACCTCTAAATAATCAGCGCCAGCCTTATTTCAGCCCACACTCCGTAAAAGTATGAAACGAGAACGACCATTGACTTTGGCGAAGATTAAAGACCTTCAGCGTGCCCGGCATTTTATTGACGATTCGATGCCTCAGTACCCTGGAGGTTGTAAGCTGGCCCAGTATGCCCACACTAATCTTTCGGATTTCAACAGGGGTTTTAAGCGTTTATTTGGCCTTGCCCCGTTCCAGTATTTCTGTGAACAGCGGATGATGAAGGCGAAGGAGTTATTAGGATCACGGATGACTGTCGGTGAAGTGGCGCTGGAGTTGGATTATTCGAGTTCGAGGGCGTTTGGGAAGGCGTTTAAGAGGAGGTTTGGTTTTTTGGCGAGTAGTAAGTAGGGAAAAGCTAGTGGGGAGAAGGGAGTGGTGAGTGGGGGGAGTGAGTGAGCGCTAGTGGCGAGTGGGGATGGGAAGGTTGATGGATGATGGTTCATGGTTGATGGTTCATGGGGATCGCTTCTACCCTGCCGGCCTCATCAGGTGCGGCACGAAGCGCGGGCCAGTAACCGGTATGAGGGAGGTGATTCTTGGATTTGGGAGCGGGAGATCGACGACCATCTGCCCCGGTTCTGGTAGCTAACCTATGAGGAGGTGCCGCCAGTGAGCTGATGAGGGTGATAACACTAGTCTATAACCAGCCTTATTTAAGGATATAACCCTATCCAAAACGGTCATGCGCTCTTCAATTAGCCCGCGCTTGAAGGAATCAGCCCCAGCTTATTTTAGCGATCACTTAGTAAAAGATTCATAACATGTTCCTTGCAGAAATATTAGGCTTAATTACGAATTTATTGAGGTCGTGATCTGTGTTTACACGTGTATACACTGGAAGGATGGACTGTTTATTTGGCTAAGCCAATATAAACCTAGGGGTTGATAAGTTGGACGGATTTTGTTTTCCTTTATTCTACTTCCACGCCAGAGTGCACACAATTTACCGGGACTCTTTAAATATTGTTTCAAGGGTTACCGCTTCCAGTAACATCTCCAACTCCTGCCTGCTTTTTGCAAACAATTCAGATTTATTAAGTATTCCATTTGCGCGTAATGCCAAGTATTCCTCCCGGGACATCTGAAAAGGCACTGTCATAAGATCTACGCAATCCGCGGGAATACCGGCTTCCAGACTTTTTAACAAACAATCAAACTCTTGTTCGTCCATTAACTGGCCCGGAAAAATGATCGTCGCTATTTTATATGCCGACCGGAGCTGAAAACGAGTAAAGTCTGCAAAGCTCCTGATGTTGCTATAAGTGATGTTTCCAGCAAAGAGGTTATTGGATTTATAGCGTTCCTCAATGATCTGGGTTGAATCGCCTCGTATCCAGTCATACAAAATAGCGGCTCTTTTACAACGCGCATAATAGGTAAAGGTATCACCACTAACAAATTTTTGTAACAATTGCGCCATCTCCGTGCCATAGCGGCGTGTTACTTCTGCCATCCATCTGGATTCCGATTGCCCCTTTTTAAACATGGGCGTGTAAACATCACCAGACTGGGTAAGTGCCTGAACAATTGCCATCAGTTCTACAGCAGTTACACCAGCTTTGGATTTTGATTTGAGTAAATCCACCAACCGTAAAGCAGACCGGAAGGATAAAACCGATTCGGCACAAGCTCTACCCAGTATTGTCAAATGAACTGTATTGTTTTCCTGCTCTACGATACCCAGTCTTTTCATCTCTTCGTATAACTCGGCAATGCGGAAACCCATGTCCTTGTGCCAGCCCGGATCTGCTTTACTGGCTAAAAAGCCCCCATAGGTATTGGCCAACAAACTAATAATCTCATCCTGCTGTACCGCCCCTACCTGCGCCAGCAGGCGGATGATCCAAGTATCCAGACATTCCGTCTTAAAGGAAGATACCAAAGGTTCCGGCTCTCCCAGCACATACCTGTTGAATAAATAATCAGGATCATGCCTGCCGTCCGAAAGGATAATAGATTTACCTTCTTCGTTGAACCCTACCCGACCGGCTCTACCTGCCATATTCTTATACTCCGCTATCGAAAAGGGCCGCCCTTCATCACTAATGAACTCCTGCTCCGCGAGAATCACTGTCGAAGCCGGCGTGTTAATACCGGCTGCAACAGTGGTAGTAGCTCCAAGCACGCGGACTTTGCTACCGGGATCTCTAAAGACCTTTTCTACCACACGACGCTCCTCACGGCTCAGATTAGAATTATGAAAGGCTGTGCCTCCCTGAAAACAGGCTTTCAACTTCGCAGACGTAGTAGAAGATGCATACCTGGGCAACTGCAATAATTCCTGCGCCGCAGGCTCGAGCCCGAGATCTTCTGCAAGATAGGCAGCGCAGCCTTCGGCTGGTCCTTTTTGATTACGGAATACAATAACCTTTTCTCCCTGCGCTATCAGCTTCTTTACTAACGGTACAATCACGTCCTGTTGACCCTCTCTTGCTTTTCTTTGAATGATCTCACGGGCCGGGATAAGCTGTTCCACCTTCACCGTGCCGTCTACCGCCAGGTATTTGAACAGACCGCTCCTGTTCAGGACACCCTCGACCAGCTGTACCGGTCTTTTGGTGGTCAGGAGTTTGCGACATCCCAGCCACTGTTCGAAGTAATTACTATCTCCTATGACAGCAGATAGAATAACTAACTGGGGGTGAATACCACGTGAACGCGCCGATATTAAGTTGGTAAGCAGTAACTCTATTGAAATACCGCGAGAAGGATCTGCAATAAACTGCGCTTCATCCAGCACGACCAGGCCTATTTGAGCCAATGCTTCCGGAATCGATATACTCAGGTTCAGGAACATTTCATAGGTGAGCAATGCGATATCATATTTCCCCCTGGCAAATTCATTATTCTGATCCAGATAGTCCCCCGTACAACGGATCACCCGAAAACCAAGCTTTGCCTGGTAAAGGTCACTGAATTGATCGAATTTCTCGTTGACCAGCGCCTTATAAGGGAATAAGTATACCGCCTTCTTACCCTGCGAAAGGGCTTTCGCACCAGCCAGTTCCCCCACGAATGTTTTACCGGAACTTGTGGGCGCGATCACCAAAAGCGATTCACCTTCCAGTATCCGGTGTTCATTGACCGCCTCAAGTTGCAGCTCATTCAGACCACGGGTGAAAAGTCCCTGCCAAATTGAAATTAACTGCCCGCTCAAGCCGAACACGCTAAGTTCTTTGATGTCTTTAGTAACCTTCACACCTCTTCTTGCCGGGAAAGCTGAGAAATATTTTTCACCGGGTACAAGCTTTGGAATCACCAAACCTCCGGTTATATGGTTTAACAAAACCGGCGTTTGCTCCACGCCGATCCGGGAAGCCTCTGTTCTAACTATAGCCAGAATCTCTTCCAGCGCTGCCAAGATATTAATCATCTCCGAATCTCCTTTCTGAAAGGTGTCGATAACCGCTTTAGTCAATACGCCATGACCAGTCGAGGGCAATTCATAGGAAGGCTGGTCAAAATTTGAAGCCGCTAAAATGACACGTCCTTCCCCTTCGAGCGTCGTTAAGGGATTGCCGATACTTCTGGGAACCGGAGCGCCCTCCAATACCTTAGCCGGGGCTCCGCCAGCAAAACAGCAATCCAATATACAGAGTATCCTGCCCGCTTTGCTATCGCGAAAAAAACCAGCGATCGTGCTCATCGAAATCGTCGTCGCAGCCAAATCGTTCAACTTCGTGTCACAGGCCGTAATCCGATGGTCCTGCGACCCATGCCCCGAATAATAGAAAGTTATCGTGTCCGACTCGGTGGCTGCCGCCATCAGGTGACGTAATGCGCCCGAAATATTGCTCACCGTTGCCTCCTCACCTGTAATGATCTGACAGCTGATACCCAGTGTATCCTCGAAAAGCGTTCCCAAAGCCAAGGCGTCATTTCGTGCACCCGAAAGATCGCGGATCTCAGGATCCGCATATTTATTTACTCCGATAAAGATTCCATAAAAGGCCATAGATCTGTGTTTTCAAGTTAATGGCTTGCAATTTACATCAACAAATGTATCGACCTAAAATTTATGCATTAATAATGATTACCGGCCTAGTTTTGAATGACCACTCAAAAGCGATCCTTAATGATGAATCTAAACTCCTTAAACTATCCATTGCCTTTTTGTCCATAACGATCGAGAAGACAACGCCAGAATAATATCAGCTATGCTTCTATGTGGAAAAATAAAGCGTATTCTTAAAAGACAGCTTACTAATTTAGTGTGTTAATTTTTTTAAGCACTACTCCAACAGGACAGCGACTGCTTTTACATTGTACACTAAACAATCAGAGATGGAAAGTCAACCCAAAAGGACAGATGGCATTACTTACTATGACCATAAGAGCAATTCAGACAAACACTATTTTGGCGGATACCTCAACCAGGCTCTGAACAATTACACAGTTATTGAAAAACTTTTCGAGCAGAAGTTCGAAGAAAGCCTTGAAAATTTCCTGCAAAAAAACAAGAAGGTTTCTTACGCACAATGGGAAAGAATGTTGAACTTTTTAAAGCATCATTTTCCAGTAGTTCATTATATTGACCTACCTGTCAGGGAAGCGACAAAGGATAACCCCGATCCTTTCCCCCGAAATGATGCCGAAAGACGTCAGCATTTTATTACAACCTTTACTTCAATCAAGAAATTACTCTTTGATCTAAGAAACTTTTATTCTCATTATTTTCATGAACCTATCGATACTAAAATTGATACACTTTCGCATTTAGATCAAATCTTTGTTGCCGTCTGTGAGCATGTTAAAACTAAACGGATGAAAACAGACGAGACAAGACTACTATTAAAGGAAACTTTAGCAGATGAGTTAACCCATCTTTTCATTCTCAAAGAAAAGGAATTATTAGAGCTAAAAAAGAAAGTCGGCATCACTGGAAAAACCACTGCTGAAGAAGTTCGAAATGCGATTTTCAATGATTCCTTCAAACATTTATACTACGAAAAACAACCCTCGCGAATTTACAGATCTAGCCTACAGGAAGAGGCCGCTACCGAAAACGGAATTACAATATCCCAGAGCGGACTATCGCTGATACTCTCCTTTTTTCTTTCGAAACGCGAAATGGAAGGTTTTAAAAGTCGCTTGCGAGGCTTAAAAGGGAGAGTTTTAAACCTGGAAAATGGCAACATAGATCTTAGAAATAATAGCCTAAGGTTTATGGCTACTCATTGGGTATTTTCGTATCTGTGCTTTAAGGGTCCAAATCAAAAATTAAATACATCTTACCTGGAAGAAACCCTGCTTGTCCAGATCATTGACGAACTTACCAAAGTTCCACACGAAGTGTATGAGGCTTTGCACGTTGTTCAAAGAGATAAATTCGTAGAAGACATCAATGAGTTCATGCGACAGGACCTGGAAGACGGATCGGAAGAAAATGCGCTGGTAGTCCATCCAGTTATCAGGAAAAGATGCGAAAACAAGTTCAACTATTTTGCATTAAGATACCTGGATGAATTTGCCGGCTTCAAGACACTAAGATTTCAAATAAACATAGGCAATTACATTCACGATAGAAGATCCAAAGAGCTAAAATCCGGCTCCTTTATTACGGATAGAGAAGTGAAAGAACGTATCAACGTCTTTGGCCGTTTGTCTGCTGTCACTACATTAAAAGATGATTTCTTCCGATCGGAAAGTTATGAAGGATCCAGCTGGGAAAGATTTCCAAACCCAAGCTATAATATAAATGGGAACAATATTGCAATATATTTGGACCTGGGTAAAGATCACGGAAAGGATACGAAGGTGATCTATGATGCCCGTTCTAAAAGGAATAAAAAGGAAGAAAGAGTAGACCGAAGTAATGGTAAGCCAACCAAAGATGATATTTTAAAGGAATTACAACAGGCTGTGGAAGTCAAATCGGATACGATTCACCGCAAAGAACCTACAGCGCTTTTAAGCCTTCATGAATTACCTGCATTATTGTATGAGCTACTGGTTAACCATGTTAAACCTGAAACAATTGAAACTATTCTGGCAGGAAAAATTTCAGAGCGTTTAAAAGTGATTCAAGAATATACCCCACAGTCCGATCTACCCCTATCACAAATTCCCAAGAACCTTAAAGTCAGCGGGCAAGAGCCAAAGGTTCAATATGATAAGCTGATCCGCCTCATAGACAACCTGATCGCTGCCGGAGAAGACAAGTCTGCATTAATATCCAAAAACCAACGTGAAATTGCAAATCCAAAGATTAAAAGGAACTTTGTATTTACTATAACAGAAAGAGGCAGGGAAGCAAACTGGCTTGCCAATGATATAAAACGTTTCATGCCTGAAAGCACCAAAGGCCAATGGAAGGGGTATCACCATAGTCAACTACAGGAAATACTTGCATTTTATTTTGCCCGCAAACAAGACGCCATTTCCTTACTCAATTCTGTATGGCAACTGAAACAGTCGGATTTTGGCGCATCGTTAGAAGTGTTATTTTTAAAACCGGGTTTTGACTCCTTCTATATTGCTTATCTCCAGAATAGAAAAGAGCACCTCGGCCAGATCAGAGATAGGATACTTCAATACCAAAGTGAAAAGAATGTGATAAAAAAAGTGCTGAAGAGCATTGATCATATATTCCCAAAGAAAGTTTACACTATCCGCTCAACGCAGGATCAGATCGAAAACCTGCTTGGTAAACCAATAGCTTTTTCCAGGGGTATCTTCGACAGCAAACCTACTTTCATTACAGACACCACTTTCGAAGGTAACGAGCACCTTTTTGCAGACTGGTACCGTACTTCAAGAGATAAAAGCATAGCGTTTCAATCCTTTTATAATTTACCCAAAGACTATTCTGAACTTATTTCGCACGCAAAAGAGACCGGTAAAAGAATCCATGATCTGTCTGCCAGAGTGAAAATGAATACAGATCTTAATATCAAAAATGTACAGATCAAGGACTTTTTCCTTAAAAAGATTGCCGACGCTTTGTTCCAAAAATGTCTCGGACAAACATTTGCCAATAGCGAAGGCAACGACCTTGCTAATCTTACTCTTGAACAATTATACCTGGAAAGAGAAGAACGAAAACAGATCAATCTAAATGCGAAATTGCAATATCAGCGGAAACCAGGTTCTTTATCAAACAATATATATAATGATAGTTTTATCTGGAACAAACCCATTCAATTTAAGGCGGATCAAATCGAAGAGTCAAAGGTTAAGTTAAAAGATTTAGGCAAAATAAAACGTTTTATCGCGGATACGAAAGTTACTCAGCTCCTCGCATATGCCCCTACACGTGTGTGGTCTATAGGTGAGCTGGAGGATGAACTCAATTTAAAGGCAAGGTGTTATGAAACCATTCGCAGGGAACAAATTTTAAAAGATCTATTTAATTTCGAGAAACAAATCTTAACCAGCCTGAACTTTAATGGCCAGGTAGAACCTCCATCGTTGGCGATCCATACTAATCATAAATTCAGAGCCTACGTAGCTGAAGGTGTTCTCAGGCGGAAAGGTCATATAGAGTCTGCCAGCTGGTTAATTAACATTGATTTCGAAAAGACAGGTGTTAAAGAGTTAAGGGAAGCAACCTCATTAAGTATCGATTCTTTCCTGCTTGTATTAATCAGGAACAAATTCATGCATAATCAATTGCCACCGCTACCCTTCTATGAATTTATGTGTGAACGATATCCGAAAAATGAAGGTGAAACTTTCAGTGAATTTTTCTTTCGCATAGCAGCAGCCATTATGAAGAAGCTGATTAACCTGGATGTTAAAATCGCTGTTGCTTAGGATGTAGTTCAATAGATGATGCTCTTTGATTTGTTGGTACAATTTAGTAGAATCATAAGCTACGGGATAACCTGAAAATGGCAATTCTTCAAAAGCAGCTCAAATCATGGTGTCAATTAGCACTAATTAATCAAGGTCGCGACAGTTCTCGATTTGAAGGAAATTTGCGACGCTTGTTTAAAGGACATTTATTAGAATCAAAAAGTTCGTGGTTTGAAAAATGAATAGTTTTTTTAAAAACGGAGTTCAGGAACATCCTTTTAGTCTACTCATGCCAGTGGAGTTGGAAGGTACCTACAATTTGATTTGTCATAAAATGGTTGAAGGATTCTTACAACTTACTCTTTCTTTTGCTCTTGCTTAATTAGATGTGAAAGCGTCAGTTTGAAAATTTCTTATAACATTTTTTGCCGAGAGGTAAGGCCTACGCTGGTTGTGAAAGGCCTCTGTTTGAAAGGTTCTTACAACATAACTTACTTTTTAATTTAACTCTACCTGGTTGTAAAAGGCCACAGTTTGAAAGGTTCTACAACGTTGGACATGTAGGTAGTGGCATAATATAGTTGTGAAAGACCTCAGTTTGAAAAGTTCTTACAACTTTATATCTTTTGGGTAATTTTTTAGTTTGTTATGAGGCCTCAGTTTGAGAGGTGTTTACAACGCTGAATCCTCCTGAAGCAGCAAAGCATGTGTTGAGAAAGGCCTCAATTGGGAAGGTGTTTACAACTTGTTAACGGATGTTACTTTTAATACCTTTGTTGTGAAGGCCTCAATTTGGAAGGTGTTTACAACTTGTTAACGGATGTTACTTTTAATACCTTTGTTGTGAAGGCCTCAATTTGGAAGGTGTTTACAACTTGTTTACTTTCTGAATTTGTTATTGTCTTGTTGTGAAACGCCTCAGTTTGAAAAGCTCTTACAACGCGTAAACATTTTTGCTTTATCGGCTGGTAGTTGTCAGAGATCTCGGTCCGAAAGGTTCTTACAATAACAACTTGGAAAGTTATTTAAGTTTTTATGTTGTGAAAGACCCAGTTTGAAAGGTTCTTACAACTTACCTCTTGTGGTATTTTATCGTTCATTGGTTGTGAAAGGCCTAAG
>PJTT01000263.1_pt1 | contig 64875 bp, 72 predicted proteins | sample 1512261 | NCBI WGS metagenome assembly PJTT01 (sample SAMN08177685, study PRJNA422409) | Soil metagenome, whole genome shotgun sequencing project. | isolation source: Soil (2) enriched on wood chips | place: USA: Madison | collected 2015-01-15 | reverse complement strand
GCACCCGCGCCCCCGGTCCTTCGAGCCTACGATGTGGCGGAGCGGTCAGACGAAGCCGAAACGCTAAACCACATCACGGTCTCCGGGCTCCGCCCGGCCGCTCCGCGCCTCCCCAACAGCTGCCGCCGAAAAGCGGGAGATCGCCTTTCCGTGCCCTCTCCCCTTGCGGGAGAGGGTGGCCTCCGAAGGAGGTCGGGTGAGGGGTCTCTCAAACCTCAAAGCCGCGTGCAGCGGTCAGGCTGGGCGAGGCGTCCAATTTCTGAGAGACCCCTCATCCGACGGCCTTCGGCCGCCACCTTCTCCCGCAAGGGGAGAAGGGTATCAGCGCGGCGGGGCGAAGCGGATCACGTTTTCGCCCAGGAAGGGCTCTTCGGAAGCCTGGCCCTCGGAGGGCGGCTCGAACAGCTGCTCCATGGCGTCGGCGGTGGCCGTGGGGCTTTCCGGGACGGGCGGGGCGACCGGGGCGGCCAGCAGGATGGGCATGCGCACCGAGACGCTGGTGCCAGCCCCCAGGCGGCTCTCGACATGCATCTCGCCGCCGTGCAGCTGGGCGAAGGCCCGCACCAGCGACAGGCCAAGGCCGGTGCCCTTGGCGCGCTGGTCGACGCCGCCGGCCTGCTCGTAGGGGCGGCCCAGGCGCTCGAGATCCTCGGGGCTGATGCCGACGCCGGTGTCGGCGACGACGATCTCCAGCATGCCGTCGTGGCCGTCGGCGGTGACTGTCACCTGGCCGCCGCGCGGCGTGAACTTCAGGGCGTTGGAAACCAGGTTCAGCACGATCTGCTTCAGCGCCCGGCGGTCGGCGTCGACGTCCAGCTCGCCCGGGGGCAGCACGCCGCGCAGTTGCACCCCGACGCTGTCGGCCTGGACGCGCAGCAGGCGCATGGCGGCGTTGACGGCCTCGCGGGCGTCGAACTCGCCGCGCGACAGCTCGAAGCGCTCGGCCTCGATCTTCGACATGTCGAGCACGTCGTTGATCAGGTCCAGCAGGTGGCGGCCGCTCTCGTGGATCAGCTCGGCGTATTCGCCGTAGCGGTCGGTCAGGGGGCCGAACATCCGGGCGCGCATGATGTCGGAGAAGCCCATGATGGCGTTCAGCGGCGTGCGCAGCTCGTGGCTCATGTTGGCCAGGAAGCGGGCGCGGCCGGCGGCCAACTGCTCGGCGTCGTTGCGGGCCTGGTCCAGCTGCAGCAGATGGCGGGTCTCGGCGGTGACGTCGCGCATCACGCCCACCAGCACGCCTGGGCCGACGCGGCGCAGGGTCAGCGACAGGGTCTTTTCCGGGGCCTCGGCGGCCGGGAAGGTCAGCACCGCCTCGCGTTCGCGCAGGGCCTGGCCCAGGGCGAAGTCGACGCGGGCGCGCTCGCCCGGCACGGCGGCCTGCGAAAGGCCGTCGATCATGATCCGGTCCAGCGCCGCGCCCTCGGGGGCGACGCCGCGCACGGTGCGCACGCGGCCTTGAAGGGTGACGACGAAGGCCAGGAAGGGCAGGCCGTCCAGCAGGGTCGAAAGGGCGGTCAGCTCCGACAGGTTGCGCACGTCGCGCTCGCCGGCCCGGCGGTGGGTCAGCATCAGGCCGGCGGCCAGGCCAAGGCCCGTGGTGGCCACGGCCAGGAAACCGAGGATGAAGGCGGTTGGGCCCGTCGGAGCGGGTGGAGCCAGGCCCGACAGCTGGACCAGGGCGGCCATGGCCCCGCCGATCAGGGCCAGGGCCGCGCCCTCGGCCAGGCGGCGCGGGGCGGCCAGGGTCGAGGCGGCGGCGACGGGCGCCAGGCACCAGGCGCTCATCGCGCCCGAGACGCCGCCGGTCAGGGCCGCGGCCAGGGCGCCGCCGGCGGCCCAGCCGACCAGCAGCAGCGACTGGACGCGCTCGTCCTCGCTGTCGCCCAGCAGCAGGGCGGCGATGGCGGGCAGGGCGCCGGCCAGCAGGGCGATCCACACCGGCCAGCCGGTGGAGGCGGGAACGAAAGCCACCGCCCCGCCGGCCAGCAGCGCGGCCGCCAGCCAGCCCAGACGCCAGGCGCGCGCCGTCTCCCGCCCCGAAAGGACGGGGCGGAGGGCGGCTTCGTCCTGCCGCGGCTGCACCGGGTCGATGTCCAAGGGGGCGGGTCCGCCTCGAAGTTGTTGTTATTGGTGAATCCTAACCCCGGTTCGGCCCTTCTCCAAAGCACGCACAATTGTGGGGCGACCGGGCGAGTCCAGCTTCTTGTGGACGGAAACGGATTCGTAAGCGGGTTGGTTCAGGGTGGCACAGAATGCCTTTGCGGACAGAAGGTCCGGGAGTTTCACATGCCTCAGACGGCGTCCGCGGACGCTTCGACATCAGCCGAAGACCTCGCCGAAAGCGCGGGCGGTGCTGATTCGCGCCAGGCTCAGCGGCCTTCGGAAGGACCCACCGCGACGTTTCGCCGCGCGGCGGCCCGCGCTCGCCGCAAGGCCGCCCTCGATGATCAGAAGCGTTCGTTCCTGCGCATGGTCAGCCACGAGCTGCGCACGCCCCTGAACGCCGTCATCGGTTTTTCAGAAATCCTGGCCAGCGAGCTCTACGGCCCGCTCGGCGCGCCGCAGTACAAGGAATACGCCAAGCTGGTGCACGAGAGCGGCCTCAAGCTGCTCAAGCTGGTCAACCAGATCGTCGAGATCGCGCGCCTGGAAGGCCACGTCACCGACCTCGACGTCGCCGCCGAGCCGCTGGACGAGGCGGTCGAGGACGTCATGGCCCAGCTGCGCGCCGAGTGCGAAGCCCGCGGCGTGGTGATGAGCGCGCCGGATCTCGTGGGCATGCCCGCCGTCCTGGCCGACCGCCGGGGCCTGCGCACCATCCTGTCGAACCTGCTGCAGAACGCCGTCGCCCACTCGCCGTCGGGCGGGGTGGTGACGATCGAGGCCGAACTGGTCAGCGGCGGCATGGTCGAGATCTCGATCCGCGACCAGGGCGAGGGGGTGGAGCAGGGCGACCTGCAACGCCTGCTGCGGCCGTTCGAGCAGGCGGGCACCTCCCTGACCCGCAGCGGCGAGGGCGCGGGCCTGGGTCTGCCGATCGTCGACCTGCTGACGCGGGCCATGAACGGCGCGCTGCGGCTGAAGTCGGCGCCTGGGCAGGGGCTGACGGCGATCGTGACCTTGCCGGGCGCCTGATTGCTTGCATCAGGGGCGTGGCCCGCCTAAACGCCGCGCCATGAGCACCGACCCCAACGCCGCCCTCGACGAACTGGCCGACGAGTTCGAACTGCTCGGCGACTGGGAAGAGCGCTATCGCTACGTGATCGAGCTGAGCAAGGACCTGGCGCCGCTCACCCCCGAGGAGCACTCGGAAGACAACAAGGTGCGCGGCTGCGCCAGCCAGGTGTGGCTGGTCACCGAGCCGCAGGCCGACGGCACCGTCCGCTTCCGCGGCGACAGCGACGCCCACATCGTCAGCGGGCTGATCGCCATCGTGCTGCGGCTCTATTCGGGTGCGAAGGCCGGCGACATCGTCGCCTTCGACGCCTCGGCCGCCATGGCGCGCCTGGGCCTGTCGGAAGCCCTGTCGTCGCAGCGCTCCAACGGCCTCAAGTCGATGGTGGCCCGCATCCAGCGCGACGCGGCGGCTGTCGCGGGCGCCTAGAAGAACCCCGCCCTGTTTCCGATGAACACGATGGCCACGATGATCAGCAGAAGCTGGATCAGCCAGTTCACGGGCGAGGGGATCGGCGAGCGCTGGACGGCGTAGAGCGCCAGGCCAAGCAGCACGAGGGCGATGATGACGGTGATCAGGATGCTCATGGCCCGGTAACCCGCGTTCGGCGTGCTTGGTTCCGGCCGTGCTTGAGCCCGGGGCGTCGATCTTCTATGGCCCGCCCATGACCTCGCCCTGGCGCATCGCCGCCCTCTACCGTTTCGCGACCTTCGACGATCCCGACGCCATCCGCGCCGATCTCGCCAAGCTGTGCTGCGGACTGAAGATCAAGGGCACCTTGCTGCTGGCCCGCGAGGGGATCAACGGCACCATCGCCGGGACGCCTCAGGCCATCGACGCGGCCATCGCCCATATCCGCGCCCTGCCGGGCTGCGAGGCGCTGGAGCTGAAGTTCGCCGACGCCGACGCCCCGCCGTTCCACCGGCTGAAGGTCAAGGTGAAGGCCGAGATCGTCACCCTGGGCGAGCCCGACCTCGATCCGGCCCACAATCACGGCGTCCATGTCGATCCGGCCGACTGGAACGCCCTGATCAAGCAGCCCGACGTGATCGTGATCGACACCCGCAACGGCTACGAGGTCGACTGCGGAACCTTCGAGGGCGCGATCGATCCGGCCACGCCCAGCTTCGCCGACTTCCCCGCCTGGTTCGACGCCTTCCGCCAGACCTGGGACCCGGCCGCGCCGGCCCCGAAGGTGGCCATGTTCTGCACCGGCGGCATCCGCTGCGAGAAGTCGACGGCCCTGCTCAAGGCCCGCGGCGTCGAGGACGTGTTCCACCTCAAGGGCGGCATACTGAACTACTTGGAGACCGTGCCCCAGGACGAGAGCCTGTGGCGCGGCGAGTGCTTCGTGTTCGACGAGCGGGTGGCCGTGGGTCACGGCCTGTCGGAAGGCTCGCACGTGCTGTGCCGGGGCTGCCGGATGCCGGTGTCGGAAGCGGGGCGGGCCTCGCCGCTGTACGTCGAGGGCGTCTCCTGCGCGCGCTGCCACGATACGCGCAGCGACGACCAGAAGGCCCGCTACGCCGAGCGTCAGCGCCAGGCGGCGCGGGCGATCGAACTGGGCATCGACCACGTCGGCGCGGCCTTGCCGGTCAAGCCTTCGCGCGAAACCTGACGGATCGTCGGCGGCCTCACGGCGTTATTCCGACCGAGCCCCCTTTCTCGGACACGGAGATGACCCATGGTCGCCTATGACCCCACCCTGAATCCTGGTCACACGAACGGCGCCAGCCCGGCCCGCGCCCGCCAGGGCCTGATCGACACCCTGTCGGACAAGGTCTCGACCTTCCTCGACCAGCATTCCAAGTCGCCTGAGCCGCAAGCCCCCGTCGCGGACTACGCCGTCGGCGGACCGGCGAAGAAGCCGCTGACCATCGCCGGCCGCGAAGTCCAGCTGGGCGGGCGCACCATCCCCCTGGCCGTCGCCGTGCTGGGCGGGGCGGTGCTGGCGGGCCTGCTGATCAACAAGCGCACGCGGGGCGCGGCCCTGACGGCGGCCGGGACCGCCTGGACCTTCCTGCAATCGAAAAAGCCTTAAGGCGCCGCTTCGAACCTTTCGCGGAGGGGCCGCGTTGCTGCGGTCCCTCCATTCGAAAGCCACAGGAGTTCACCCATGGCCCATACGAACGAAGACCACATCAAGCTCGTCAACGGCCTGGTCGAAATCACCATCGACAGCGCCGACGGCTACGAAGCCGCCGCTCGCGACGCCGAGAGCCGCAGCTTCAAGTCGCTGTTCGAGGCCCGCGCCCAGGAACGCCGGGGCGTGGTCTCCGACCTGCAGAGCGAAGTGCGCCGCCTGGGCGGCACGCCCGACGATGACGGCAGCATCCTGGCCGCCGCCCACCGCGTGTTCCTGAACGTCCGCGACTCCCTGACCAAGGGCGACGAGTCGGTGGTCAAGACCGTCGAGGACGGCGAGGACCACATCAAGGCCAAGTACGAGAAGGCCCTGCAGGACCTCGACGTGGATCCGCAGACCCGCCGCGCGATCGAGGCCGCCTACGCCAAGGTCAAGGCCGGCCACGACCAGATGCGCGACATCAAGCACGCGCAGAGCCACTGAAGACGCTGAGCAAGGGGGCGGTCGAGATCCGACCGCCGCCTCGTCTCACAGCATGCCGTAGTGCGCCGCCAGGCGCTGCAGGGCCGCCCTCAGGGCGGCCTTGCCCGTTCTGGGCTTGAGTCCCAGGGCGACCTCGGTGGCCTGGAGCGAGGCGCCGTGCAAACAGATCGGCGACAGGATCGCCCGCTGCTCGGGCGCCAGCGCCATCATCGCCCGGGCCATCCGGGCCTTGGCGCCGATCGCGCGCTCGGCGGGCTCCAGGCGCGGACCGCCGCCGCGCGGCGTCGGATCCCAGTTCATGGTCAGGCGACCGAGCAGCCCCGAAGCGTGGGCGTCGGCCTCCAGCCGCTGGCCCGCGGCGCGCTCGACGGCGCTGAGCAGGCCGCGGCTGAACAGCCAGTCCAGCGGAGCGGCGCCGAGATTGGCGCGGTGCGTCGTGGCTTCGCCGTTCTCGACCACAAGCTTCTCGCCCTCGACGACGCCGGGACGGCCCGGCGGCATCGGCTGCGGCGCGCGGCCCAGTCGCCAGCCGCCCTCGGGGCGCGGGACCAACTGGTGCATCAGCTTGCGGAAGGCGGCCTCGTCGATGGTCAGCATCGGCTTGCGCCCACGGGCGAAGCGCACGGCGTAGGCCAGGCCCCGGGCCTCGATCACCGAGCCGGCGCGGGCCAGCAGGCGGGCGGCGCGGTCGGCCAAGTGCTCGGCTTCCAGGTCGCGCTCGACAATGGCGGCGGCGCTCATCGGTCGATCCCCGCGGCGTTGGCGAACACCATGCCGGTCAGATCCGGAATGGTCTCGGGCGCCTGGCGTACGCAGGCCTCCAGAGCGCTCATGCGGGCGTCGAACACCCGGTCCTCGCGCATGTCCTCGATGCGATGGCAGGCATGGGCGCAGGTGGTGCGGTCGCGGCCGAAGGCGAAGGCCACACGGGCCAGCGGCCAGTGGAAGATCACGTGGGCCAGGTAGATGGCGATCTGCCGCGCGCGGGCGGCGGTCTTGGACGCGCGCTTGTCCGAGACGATGTCGGCGGGCGCGACGCCGGTGGCCAGGGCCACGGCGTGGGTGACGAAGGCCGCGGCGAGACGGTCGCGACGCGGGTCGGGCGAGATCGCCCAGGCCTCCTCCAGGATTTGAGCGAGCATGGCGGTCCCTCAAGAGCGGCGCCCCCAGTGACGCCCATGAGCATCAGCCTAGGCTGATATTCCTCCTGTAGGATAACTTTCCTATTTCGCGCGTCTAGTCGGAATTTAAACCACTGATTGTATTTGTCTGAGCGGTGGTCGATCCCCGTCGGCCGACGGGGATCGACGCCCGATTCAGGGATTGGCGGGCGCGGCCGGGGCGCTCGCCGCCGGCGGGTTGGGCTTCAGCAGTTCGGCCTCGATGGCGACCGTGACCTCGTCGCCGACGCCCATGGTCGAGCCGGGCTTGGGCACGCCGTAGCTGACCCCGAAGTCCGAGCGCTTGAAGCTGCCGCTCAGCGAGAAGCCGATGCGGGCGTTGGGGTCCATCGGCGGGAAGCCGGCGTAGCCGCCGTTGAACTTGGCCTTCAGGGTCACCGGCTTGGTCACGCCGTGCAGGGTCAGGTTGCCGCTGACGTCGGCGGTGTCGGGGCCGGTGGTCTCGACCTTGGTCGAGCGGAAGGTGATGGCCGGGTACTTGGCAGCGTCCAGCCATTCGGCGCCGAGCAGTTCGTCGGTGAAGCCGGGCGGCGGGGCGGGGAGGGTCAGGGAACTGGTCTTGATGCTGGCCTCGACGCTGGCGGCGGCCGGCGCCTTGGGATCGAGGTTCAGCTTGACGTCGAAGTCGGTGAAGCGGGCCGTGTACCAGGAGAAGCCCAGGTGGCTGAGCTTGAACGACAGGTCGGCGTGCGACTTGTCGAGCTTGTACTCGCCGGCCGGCAGGTCGGCGGGCGGCTTGGCCGGGGCGGGCGCGGCGGTGGAGGCTTCACCGGTCGGCGGCGGCGTCTGCGTCTTGGCGGTCTTCGGGTCGGAGCAGGCCGCCAAGGCCAGCAGCAGGGCGCCGCCGATCACGAACTTCGAGGCGTAGGACATGAAACCTCCCTTTTCTGTTGGGCGGGGAGGTTCGGCCCGGGGCGACGATGCGGTCAACCCCGGGACGTTGTGACGCTTACGACTTCTTTTTACGCTCGGCGATCCAGGCGTCGGTGCGGGCGTCCAGCACCGCCAGCGGCGTCGAGCCGCCCAGCAGCACCAGGTCGTGGAAGGCCCGCTCGTCGAACTTCGGGCCCAACTGGTCCTCGGCCCGCTTGCGCAGCTCCAGGATCTTCAGTTCGCCGATCTTGTACGACAGGGCCTGCCCCGGCCAGGAGACGTAGCGCTTCAGCTCGACCTCGATATTGGTCGGCGACAGGGCGGTGTTGTCGGTGAAGCAGGCGCGGGCCTGGTCCAGGCTCCAGCCCTTGGCGTGGATGCCGGTGTCGGCCACCAGCCGGCAGGCGCGCCACATCTCATAGGACAGGCGGCCGAACAGCTCGTAGGGGTCGCGATAGATGCCCATCTCCTCGCCCAGCCATTCCGAATAGAGCCCCCAGCCCTCGCCGAAAGCGCTGAAATAGAGGTTTTTGCGGAACTCGGGGCCGGTCTGCTCCTGGGCCAGCGAGGTCTGGACGTGGTGGCCCGGCGCGCCCTCGTGCAGCACCAGGGCCGGCAGCTCGTAGAGCGCCCGCTGGTCGAGCTCGGAGGTGTTGATCATCAGCCCGCCCGCCCGCCCGGCCTTGGGATCGCCGCCGAAATAGCGACCGGTGGTGTAGCCCTTCTCGATGCTGGCCGGCACGGGGCGCACCCCGTAGGTCAGGCGCGGCAGGGTTCCGAAGTGGGCTGGCAGCTGGTCGTCGGCGCGCTTGGCGATCTCGCTGGCCTTCTCCAGCAACTGCTGGCGGCTGGTGGCGTAGAACTTCGGGTCCTTGCGCAGATAGGCCAGGAAGGCTGGCAGGTCGCCGTCGAAGCCGGCCTGCTTCATCACCGTCTCCATCCGCGCGCGGATGCGGCGCACCTCGGCCTGGCCGATCTCGTGCACCTGGTCGGGGGTCATGTCGGTGGTGGTGTAGCGCTTGACCAGGAAGGCGTAGTAGCGCTTGCCGTCCGGCAGGTCGGAGGCCGCCAGGCTCCTAGCGGCGTGCGGCACGTATTCGTCCCGCATGAAGGCGACGAAGCTGGCGCGGGCGGGGGCGACCTTGGCCTTCAGCACCGCCTCGCCCTCGGCGATCAGGGCGACCTTGCGATCGGCCGGCACGCTGGCGGGCAGGGCGCGCAGCGGGGCCAGCAGCGGATCCTCGGCCAGCGGCGTGGCAGCGGTCCGCTGGGCGCGGTCGAGCACCGACTCGGCGGTCGAGCGGGCGTGGACGAAGCCGGTGGCGATCCCGCGACGGGCCTCGGCGATGTTGGTGGCGTACCACTCCGGGCTCTGGGCCAGCAGGGCGATCCACTTCTTCGCCTCGGCCTCGTCCTTCAGGCGCATGCCGTTGGCGCGATAGAGCAGGGAGACGTCGAAGCCGCCGTCGCTGCTGAACGGCATGCGGCTTTCGTCGAACGACAGGCCGGTGAGCTTGTCGTCCAGGCTCCAGGCCAGGATCTGGCGGGTGAGCTTCTCGTCTTCGGTCAGGCCGGCCGCGTCGACCTCGCCCAGCAGAACCTTGGCCTTCTCGTAGCGGGCCTTGCGTTCGGCGTCGGCCTTCGGGCCGACCGGCGGAAACCGCCAGCGCGAGGCGTCGGTGGCGCTCTCGTCGTCGTCCACCGCCGAGACCGACTCATAGGCCTTCACGGCTTCGGTGAGACGGGCCGAGGCGCTGATCTGGGCCGCCTGGACCGGTCCGGCCAACAGCACGGCCGACAGGGCCGCGCCGGCGGCGAGGCGGAGAAGATGATGGCGCATGAACGCTCCCCGGAATGAACTGGAGCGTGGCAGCCGAAAGTGTGAGCGGTTTCGGCGCCTGCCACGCTCCAAATGTATGATTCAGGAGAGGTTAGATCATGTCGCGCCGCGCCGCCAAACGGCCAAGCCGCTGCTTACGGATCATTTCGCAAGGAGGAAAAGGAGAGAAGAAAATGGAGCGGGCGAAGAGATTCGAACTCTCGACATCCACCTTGGCAAGGTGGCGCTCTACCACTGAGCTACGCCCGCGCACCGATTTTCTTGTCTCTGTCCACGACCCCCGAGAAGGAGGGAATGGAGCGGGCGAAGAGATTCGAACTCTCGACATCCACCTTGGCAAGGTGGCGCTCTACCACTGAGCTACGCCCGCATCGAAGAGGCTGAAAACAGCGCCCCGCGACGAGGAGGCGGCTTATGGCAGAGCGATCCGGGCTTGGCAAGCGCTGTTGGCCAACTTCATGGGGATGAATGTCGCACTTGCGGAACCGGCCGTTTGAGCGGCTCATTGGACCCTTGGATTTGAGGTCGGGGCCTGGGTTTGCGTCTCTTCGTGTTCGGATTGGGCTTCGTCGGCGCCGCTTTCGCCGAATCTCTGGCCGCGCAAGGCTGGTCGGTCACCGCGACGGGGCGCACGCCCGAGGCGCGGGCGGCGGTGGAGGCCCAGGGCTTCGCGGCGGTGGACCCCGACGACAAGGCCGCGATGGTCGAGGCCATGCGCGGCGTCAACGCCGTGCTGGTCACCTCGCCGCCGACCGGCGAGGGCTGTCCGGCCCTGGAGGCGGTGATTCCCGCCCTGGCCGCCGCCGAGGCCTTCCCCGACTGGATCGGCTACCTCTCCACCACCGGCGTCTATGGCGACTTCGACGGCCGCTGGGTGTTCGAATCGAGCCCGCTGAAGGCCCAGTCGGTCGAGGGCGCGCGCCGCGTGGGCGCCGAGCGTGACTGGCGTCAGGTCTGCCGGGGCATGGGGCTGACGGTCGTGACCTTCCGCCTGCCGGGCATCTACGGCCCCGGCCGCAGCGCCTTCGACCGCCTGAAGGCCGGCGAGGGCCGCCGCATCGTCAAGCCGGGCCAGGTGTTCAGCCGCATCCATCGCGACGACATCGTCAGCGGCCTGCTGGCCTCGCTGGAGCGCCCCCGCGCCGGCGCCGTCTACAATCTCTGCGACGACGAGCCGGCCCCGCCGCAGGACGTGATGGAGCACGCCGCCCGCCTGCTGGGCGTCCCGGTTCCGCCGGACCTGCCGTTCAACGCCCTGGGCCTGTCGCCCGCCACCCGGCGCTTCTACGCCGAGAACAAGCGCGTCTCGAACGCCCTGGCCAAGGCCGAGCTGGGTTGGCGGCCGAAGTATCCGACTTATCGCGAAGGGCTGGCGGCGATTTTGAAGGGGTAAGAGGCGAAGCGCCTACTTGAACTCCCGTCATTCCCGCCCTTGTGGCGGGAACCCCTCTGTCAGCGGCAGGTGCGGGTGGGGCGGCGTGCTCAGCACGCCGCTGGCGACGCCCTTGCGAACGGAACCAGGGTTTCCCGCCACAAGGGCGGGAATGACGGGAAGGAAAGGTGATCGTCTAATCACAGGTCGGCATGGGCTTTTCGTCCGGCATGCCCCAAGAAGCTACCCAAGCCACCACAGCTTCGTGCTCGACCACCTGTCCAGCATCTGCGGCCCGAACGCCCTCGGCGACCGCCTCCTCGAAATAGCGTTCGAACTCGCTATTGAACGGCTTGGCCATGCGCTTTCGGCTCCGGGGAGCAGTCTAGCGCAAGGCCGGTCAGTCGTCGCCTACTCCTCCTCGTCCCCCAGGTCCGCTGCGGCCCAGGCGGCCGCCGGGGCCTGTCCCGCCGAGCGCGCGCGGGCGGCGCGGGCCAGGCGGCGGGCGACCGGGTCGTCGTCCACAGGCGTGGCCAGCACACGGGCTTCGGCGACGGCGGCGGTGAGGCGTTCCAGGTCCTGCGGGCGCGACAGGCGGTGGTCGCCGTCCTTGATCAGCGAGAAGACGACGTCCTGGCTGGTCAGGCCGTTGGCCAGCTCCAGGGCGTGGGTCCAGGGCACGGCGTCGTCCTGGCCGCCCTGCAGCACGCGCACCGGCACGTCGATCGGCACGGGACCGGGCAGGATCGACCAGCGGGCGCCGTCCTCCAGCAGCTCGCGGGTGATGGCGTAGCCGTCGTCGCCATATTCGGAGGGACGAACCCAGAAGCCGTCGCGCTCGATCGCCGCCTTGGCCTCGTCCGAAAGCTCGGGCCCCATCAGCTTTTCGGTGAAGTCGGGCGCGGGGGCGACCAGCACCAGGGCCTTGACCCGCTCGGGCCGGGCGATGGCGGCCAGGCAGGCCAACCAGCCGCCCATCGACGAGCCGACCAGCACCAGCGGACCCTCGGTCAACGCGTCGATCACCGCCAGGGCGTCGGCGCGCCAGCGGCTGATCGTGCCGTCCTTGAACGCGCCCGATGATTCGCCGTGGCCGAAATAGTCGAAGCGGAGATAGGCGCCGCCCGTCGCCAGGGCCTGTTCGGCCAGGACCTGGGCCTTGGTTCCGGTCATGTCGGAGTGAAAACCGCCGAGCCAGACCACCGTGGGGCCTTCGCCGTACACCTGGCGGTACGCGAGACGCTGATTTTCCTCGCGCGGATGGAAATCGCGGACTTCGGTCATGGCGCGGCCTTGTTCGTTTCGCTAACTAGCTTCTCCTAACCTCTTCAGAGCGCGGCGTGTCCATCCTTCCCGATGATTTCACCCTGCTGCAGGTGACTCCGGAACTGGAGACCGGCGGCGCCGAGCAGACCACGATCGACGTGGCCCATGGCGTGGTCGCCCTGGGCGGCAAGGCCCTGGTCGCCACCCGAGGCGGCCGCATGGCCGCGCGGCTGGAAGCCGACGGCGGTCGCCTGGCCCAGATGCCGGCCCAGTCGAAGAACCCGTTGGTGATGCTGGGCAACGCCGCCCGCCTGATCGACCTGATCCGCCGCGAGAAGGTGACCCTGGTCCACGCCCGCTCGCGCGCTCCGGCCTTCTCGGCCCTGTGGGCGGCGCAGGCGACCAAGGCGCCGTTCGTGGCCACCTATCACGGCGTCTACAACGCCAAGTCCAGCCTCAAGCGCTGGTACAACGCGGTGATGACCAAGGGCGACCTGGTGATCGCCAATTCCGAATACACCCGCGCCCACGTCATCGCCGAGCACGGCATCGATCCCGACAGGGTGGTGGCCATCCCGCGCGGGGTGGACCTGTCGCGCTTCGAGCCCGGCTTCGTCTCGGCCGACCGGGTCGAGGCCCTGCGCCAGGCCTGGGGCGTGGCCGCCGACGAGCGACGGCTGAAGGTGCTGCTGGCCGGCCGGCTGACCCGCTGGAAGGGGCAGGGGCTGGCGATCCAGGCGCTGGCCCGGCTGAAGGCCTTGGGCGACTCCCGGATCCTGCTGCTGCTGGCCGGCGACGACCAGGGCCGCAAGGGCTATCGCGCCGAACTCGAGCACATGATCGCCCAGGCCGGCCTGGAAGACAGCGTCAAGCTGGTGGGCCACTGCGACGACATGCCGGCCGCCTACCTGCTGGCGGATCTGGCCATCGCTCCGTCGCTGGAGCCGGAGGCCTTCGGCCGCACGGCGGTGGAGCCCCAGGTCATGGGGCGGCCGGTGATCGCCGCCGATCACGGGGCCACGCGCGAGACGGTGGTCCCCGGCGAGACCGGCTGGCTGGCCGCGCCCGGCGACGTCGAGGCCTGGGCCAAGGCCCTGAACGCCGCCTGCGAGGCGGGCGCGGCCGGACGCCAGGCCATGGGCCAGGCCGCCCGCACCCGAGCCCGCCGGTTGTATTCTGTGGACGCCATGGTCGAGGCGACCCTTAAGGTCTATGCGCGCGTGATCGCGGCCCATAGGGCCGGTGCGAGAGTTTCGGAGTCGAAGGGTTGAGCAAGGAGATCAAGAAGGTCCTGGTCATCAAGCTGGGCGCGCTGGGCGATTTCGTCCTGGCCCTGGCGGCGATGAAGAAGATCCGCGAGGCTCACCCGCGCGCCAAGATCACCCTGCTGACCACCCCGCCGTTCGAAGCCCTGGCGCGCCTGTCGCCCTATTTCAACGCCGTCGAGGTGGACGGTCGTCCCAGCGACGCCGGCGACCTCTTCAAGATGCTGGGCCGGATCCGCAAGGCCAAGTACGACCGCGTCTACGACCTGCAGACCAACAGCCGCACCGGCTGGTACTTCCAGGCCCTGCGACCGTTCCCGCCGCAATGGTCGGGCATCGCCAAGGGCGCCAGCCTGCCCCAGCGCGGCCGCGCCCGCTATCACATGCACACCCTGGAGCGGCACGCCGACCAGCTGCGCCAGGCCGGCATCTGGCCCGACGCGCCGATCGAGCCGGGCAGCGCCCCGCCGCCGGACCTGTCGTGGATCCTGCGCAAGCACAAGGACGCCCGGCCGGTGGCCGGGGCCGTGGCGCCCAAGCCCTACGTGCTGCTGGTGCCCGGCGGTTCGGCCCACCGGCCCGAGAAGCGCTGGCCGGTCGAGAGCTACGCCCAGCTGGCGGCGCTGCTGAAGTCCAAGGGCCTCGACATTGTCATCATCGGCGGTCCGCAGGAAAGCGCCATGGCCCGCCAGATTCAGAAGGCCGCGGGCCAAGCCCGCGACCTCACCGGCCGCACCGACTTCGCCCAGCTGGCGGTGCTCGGCGCCAAGGCCGCGCTGGTGGTCGGCAACGACACCGGCCCCACCCACCTGCTGGCGGCGGCCGGCGCGCCGACCATCGCCCTGTTTTCCGACGCCTCGGACCCGGCCCTGTGCGGCCCGCGCGGCCACGTGGCCGTGATCCGCTCGCCCGACCTCAAGGCCCTGCCGGTCAGCACCGTGGCCAGCACGGCGATCTCGCTGCTGCCGCGGTAGGTTTTGCCTTCTCCCATAGGGAGAAGGTGGCGCGCAGCGCCGGATGAGGGGTTAGGGACCGAAGACGGCGTGCCGGCACACGTCCACCACTGTAACCCCTCACCCTCCCACGCTACGCGCGGGCCCCTCCCTCTCCCTTTTGGGAGAGGGTTACAGCTTGCGCGCCATGAACACCCGCGCCGCCTCGTCCAGCCCCCGCGCCAGATGCTCGGCCCTGATCGCCGCCATGCCCGGCGTCAGCGCGCGAACCTCCACGAACCCCAGCCGCGCGTAATAGGGCGCGTTCCAGGGTACGTCGCGGAAGGTCGACAGGACGAGGCCGCCCTCCGTCCGCGCGGCGACGGCGTCCAACAGGGCCGCGCCGATCCGCCGGCCGGCGAAGGCGGGCAGGACGTCCAGTTGCTCCACATAGAGGCCGTCCTCCAGCGGCCGGAACATGACGAAGCCGGCGATGACGCCGCCCGCCTCGGCGACCAGCAGGCCGTCCTCGGCCACGCGCCGGACCAGCACCGCGGCCGGCGTCGGCTCGTCGGCGGCGATGGCGTCCATCAGGCCGACGAAGCGCTGGGCCGAAGCCCGCTCCAGCGCGCGGATCGTCTCGACCTCGACGGCGCGGGCGGGACGTAGCAGGATGGGAGTCGTGGGGGCGCGGGTCATCTGGAACCAAGCCGAAAGCTGAGCGGTTTACGGTTCCAAGTTATCGAGGAGTCCGTCATGCGCATCACCACCGGCAAGCCGTACGCCCACCGCACCCTGGCCGGCCGCGAAGCGTTCCAGCCGGACACCAGCGGAAACAGCGCCGGCGCGCAACTGGCCATAGGCCTTGCCCTGGCCGGCGGGGCGCTGCTGGCCGCGACGCTGATGGGCCGACGCCACGAGCGGGTGATCGACGACGAGGAATACGCGGTCGGTTACGCCGAGATGCACGAGCCCGTCGCCCACCAGCCCAAGCCCCTGACCAGCCTGCTGCTGCCGCCGCTGTTCATCGCCATGACCCTGTCGGGCCTGCGCACCTGGAACGCGCCGTCCAGCCCGGCCCGCACCCGCGCTCTGACCCTGTGGAGCCTGACCCAGGGCTTCAACGCCCTGTGGCTGGCGTTCGGCACGAAGCGGGGCGGCGGCCAGCTGGCCGTGGCGACCGCCTCGCTGGGCGCCTCGGCCGCCTACGCCGTCGAGGCCCGCAAGGTCGGCGGCGCCTCGTCGCCCGACCTCGGCTGGCTGGGCGTGGCCAACGCCCTGACCGCCCAGCTGTGGCGGCGTTCGCCGGTTCGTCCCACCTTGCACTGATCGCCCCGACGCGGCTTCCTCCTCGCTCTCGAGACGGGGAGGGGCATGCGGATTCGGTTGGGTCATCTGGTTGTCGCCATCGGCCTGTTCGCGGTCGAGGTCGCCATCGCCCTGTGGTGGCGCGACCGTTTCGTGCGGCCCTATCTGGGCGACGTGCTGGCCGTGGCCATGGTCCATTTCGGCCTGCGCGGCCTCACGCCCCTGAACGCGGCGCAGGCGGCGGCTTGCGCCTTCGGCCTGGGTCTGGCCATCGAGCTTGGCCAAGCCGCGCATGTCCTGGCCCTCGTCGGACTGCAGCACAACGCCCTGGCTCGCGTGGTGTTTGGGGGGGTGTTCGATCCGAGCGACCTGGTCTGCTACGGCCTGGGCGGCGTCCTGGCGCTTCTCGCCGATCGCCGGGCGACGGGAAGATCCGTGATCGGAGCGAAACGCGCGGCCTGAACGACGGGCGCCGAAAGCGTCGCCATGCGCGAAGCGAGAGCGTCCACAACCGCTCCACAGGAGTCGGAGAACGCCGGTATTGACTTCCGCTGCCCAGTCTTTACGCATTCGCCCCGGCTTATGAGATCGCATCTCAAAAGCGCGCCGTCAGGGGACGACGGCGACGATAATCGCTGCGGGGGAACGGCCGGTTGGCTTTCGACGACGCGACCTATCATGAGGGCTTCTCGGCCCTGGCGCGCCGCGTATCGCGGCGCTCGACCGGTCGCGGCCCGCGAGACGCGCGCCCGGCCTGGCGGCTGGTCGAGATCGGCGTCGCCGGCGGACTGGCGGCCCTGCTGCTGGTGTTCTTCTGGCTCGACCTGCGGCCCGACATCGACACCGCGCCGGGCCATCCGTTCTTCTGGCTGAAGATGGTCTTCACCGCCTCGCTGGGGGCGGCCGGGTTCGACGGTCTGGCGCGCCTGCTGCGCCGGGGTCCGCCGGCGCCGACCGCCGTGCTGGTGGCCGCGGCCGCGGCCCTGGTGTTCCTGGTCGGCGGCGTGTCCGAGGTCCTGCGCCTGGATCCGGACAGCCTGGCGCGCCTGTTCCGGCCCGCCTCGGTGACGGCCTGCTTCTTCAACATCGTCGTCATGGCCCTGCCGACCCTGCTGCTCAGCTTGACGGCGCTGCGGGCGACCGACTGCGAGCGGCCGGCCCTGGCCGGCTTCGCCGCCGGGATCTTCGCCGGCGGCGTGGCCGCCAGCCTCTATGGCCTGCACTGCCCGCACTCGACCTTCGTCTTCGTGGGCCTGTGGTACACCGGCGGCGTGCTGCTGTGCGGCGCGGCCGGCGCGGCGATCAACCGCCTGGCCGCCTGATCACCCACCAAAGCAAAAGGCCCTCCCGGCGAACCGGAAGGGCCTCTGTAGCTGCCTGAAGGCGGCGAGCCTTACTCGGCGGCGGCCTTGCCGGCCGGAGCGCCGAACTTGGCGTCCAGCTCGCCGGCGGCGTAGCGCTTGGCCATGACCGCGGTCGAGATCGCCTTGATCTTGCTGGCGTGGCCAGCCGAGCCGAACTCGACGAAGCGGGCCTGGCAGACCTTGCGCATGGCTTCCTTGGCCGGCTTCAGATAGGCGCGCGGGTCGAACTCGTGCGGCTTCTCGATCAGCAGCTTGCGGATGGCGCCGGTGATGGCCATGCGGTTGTCGGTGTCGACGTTGATCTTGCGCACGCCGTGCTTGATGCCGCGCTGGATTTCTTCGACCGGCACGCCCCAGGTCTGGGGCATCTCGCCGCCGTACTGGTTGATGATGTCCTGCAGGTCCTGCGGAACACTGGACGAGCCGTGCATCACCAGGTGGGTGTTGGGCAGGCGGCGGTGGATCTCCTCGATCACGTTCATGGCCAGGACGTCGCCGTCCGGCTTGCGCGTGAACTTGTAGGCGCCGTGGCTGGTGCCCATCGCGATCGCCAGGGCGTCGACGCCCGTGGCCTGCACGAAGTCGACCGCCTGGTCCGGATCGGTCAGCAGCTCGTCATGCGACAGCTTGCCCTCGAAGCCGTGGCCGTCCTCGGCCTCGCCCATGCCGGTTTCCAGCGAGCCCAGAACGCCGAGCTCCCCTTCGACCGAGACGCCGCAGCTGTGGGCCATCTGGACCACCTTGCGGGTGACGTCGACGTTGTACTCGTAGGTCGCCGGGGTCTTGGCGTCCTCCATCAGCGAGCCGTCCATCATCACCGAGGTGAAGCCGTACTGGATCGCCGTGGCGCAGGTCGCCGGGCCGTTGCCATGGTCCTGGTGCATGCACACCGGGATGTGCGGGTAGATGTCGACGAGCGCGTCGATCATCTTGGCCAGCATGATGTCGTTGGCGTAGTTCCGCGCCCCGCGCGACGCCTGGATGATGACCGGGCTGTCGACCGCGTCGGCGGCCTCCATGATGGCCAGGCCCTGTTCCATGTTGTTGATGTTGAAGGCGGGCAGGCCGTACTCATGCTCCGCCGCATGGTCCAGCAACTGCCTAAGCGTGATCCTCGCCACGTGGTCTTTCTCCTGCAAGCTTTGAAGTCGTTGAAGTGTTTTTTGTTTTTGGGGCGCGGCGCTTTTGCGCTCTTTGCCCAGGGTTCCCGGGACCGGTTCCTCGTCCGGTGATCCGAGAGCGGAAGCCCCGGACCCGAAAGGCTCGGGGCGGGGCGTTCCGACTTTGCTGAGGTCCGGCGCCGTTCGGCTGGCCGGAGAAGGTCCTCCCTTTAGGCCTCCAGGGCCGCGACGCCCGGAAGCGTCTTGCCCTCCATCCATTCCAGGAACGCGCCGCCCGCCGTCGAAACGAAGGTGAAGTCGGCCGACACGCCCGCGTGGTTGAGCGCGGCGACAGTATCACCGCCGCCTGCAACCGCCACGATCTTACCCGATTTAGCCAGTTCCGCCGCGTGTTTCGCCGCCGAAACGGTCGCTTCATCGAACGGTTGCACCTCGAAAACGCCCAACGGGCCGTTCCAGATCAAGGTGACGCTTTGATCCATGGCCGCCAGCAGGCGCTTGGCGCTCTCCGGGCCGGCGTCGAGGATCAGGTCGTCGGACTGCACTTCGCCAAGGCCGCGCACGGCGGTCTCGACGCCCGGGGCGACCTTCTTGGCCACCACCACGTCGACCGGCAGCAGCAGTTCGCAGCCGGCCTTCTCGGCCTTGGCGATGATCTCGCGGGCGGTGTCGGCCAGGTCCTTTTCGCAGAGCGAGCCGCCGACGTCGTGGCCCTGGGCGAACAGGAAGGTGTTGGCCATGCCGCCGCCGATGGCCAGGCGGTCCAGCTTGGCGACCAGGTTGTTGAGCAGGTCGAGCTTGGTCGAGACCTTGGAGCCGCCGACGATGCCGATCACCGGCTTCTTCGGGTTGCCCAGAGCGGCGTCCAGGGCTTCCAGCTCGCGCTGCATGGCCAGGCCCGGATAGGCCGGCAGCAGCTTGGCCAGGCCTTCGGTCGAGGCGTGAGCGCGGTGGGCGGCGCTGAAGGCGTCATTGACATAGACGTCGCCGTTGGCGGCCAGGGCCTTGGCGAACTCGGGATCGTTCTTCTCTTCGCCGGCGTGGAAGCGGACGTTCTCCAGCAGGGCGACGCCGCCGTTCTCCAGCGCGTCGACGACCTTGGCGGCCTCGGGGCCGATGGCGTCGCTGGCGAAGGCCACCGGCTGTTCCAGCAGCTTGCTCAGCGGCTCGGCGACGAAGGAGAGGCTCATCTCCGGCACGACCTTGCCCTTGGGGCGGTCGAAGTGGGCCAGCAGCACGACCTTGGCGCCGGCCTTGGACAGGAAGGCGATGGTCGGCAGGGCCGCGCGCAGCCGGGTGTCGTCGGTGATCCGGCCGCCGTCGACGGGCACGTTGAAGTCCACCCGGACCAGGGCGCGCTTGCCGGCGAGATCGGCGGTGTCGAGGGTGCGGAAGGACATGGGATCAGACCTGACTTGTCGGGTGATGTTCGGATGAGGCTGGAGCAGGTTTCATAGCCGGCTCCACAGCACGATGACGATGGCGATGAAGGCTATCAGGATGACGCCCACGGACAGGATAGCGCCTGAGAGGGCGGAAACCGCCGCTCCGGCCTTGCCGGTCGCGGCCTTCGCTTGAAACAGGCGGACCGTCCAGACCAGGGCCGCGACCCATCCCGGCAGGAACATCATCAGGATCAGGGGGATCAGCGAAAAATCGTTCCCGACCGACCGGCCGGCCGCCAGCTCGCCGACCATCCCGATGATCGTGGCGGCGCCCCCAAAGGCAATGGGCGCTGTCAGAACTAGAAGAACTGTCAGCGCCCATTTGGTCATCGTCTTAGAGGAACTTCGCCATTTCCAGAGCGGTGTCGCTCATGCGGGTCGCGAAGCCCCACTCGTTGTCGTACCAGCTGAGCACGCGGACCAGCTTGCCCTCGATGACCTGGGTCTGGGGCAGGGCGGCCGTCGAGCTGGCGGCGATGTGGTTGAGGTCCGACGAGACCAGCGGCTCGGTGGTGGTGAACAGCACGCCCTTCATGGCGCCGTCGGCCGCGGCCTGCAGGGCGGCGTTGACCTCGTCGACCGTGGTGTCGCGCGAGGGCACGACCTTCAGGTCGATGACCGAGACGTTCGGGGTCGGGACGCGGATCGACGAGCCGTCGAGCTTGCCCTTCAGTTCCGGCAGCACCAGGCCCAGGGCCTTGGCGGCGCCGGTCGAGGTCGGGATCATGCTCAGGGCCGCGGCGCGGGCGCGGTAGAGGTCCTTGTGCATGGTGTCCAGCGTCGGCTGGTCGCCGGTGTAGCTGTGGATCGTGGTCATGTAGCCACGCTCGATGCCGACCAGGTCGTGCAGGACCTTGGCCACCGGGGCCAGGGCGTTGGTGGTGCACGAGCCGTTCGAGACGATGATGTCGTCGGCGGTCAGGGTCTCGTGGTTGACCTTGTAGACGATGGTCTTGTCGGCGCCGTCCGCGGGAGCCGAGACCAGAACGCGCTTGGCGCCGGCCTTCAGGTGCAGGGCGGCCTTGTCCTTGGCGGTGAAGATGCCGGTGCACTCGAAGGCGATGTCGACGCCGAGGTCGCCGTGCGGCAGTTCCTCGGGATTGCGGATCGCGGTGACCTTGATCTTGCCGGTGCCGACATCGATCCAGTCTTCGCCCGAGGTGACGACGCCCGGGAAGCGGCCATGCACGCTGTCGTAGCGCAGCAGGTGGGCGTTGGTCTCGACCGGGCCCAGATCGTTGATCGCCACCACCTCGATGTCGCGGCGGCCGTTCTCGGCGATGGAGCGCAGCACGAGGCGGCCGATGCGGCCGAAGCCGTTGATGGCGACGCGAAGGGCCATGTGGTCTTTCTCCTCACGATCGGACCCGCTCGGAAGCGAGCGGCGTTCCTTGATTTTGCAGGCGGTTTCGCGGTCGCGAGAGCCGAAGTCAAGCCCAGGAACGCTCACAACAGATTAGCTATTGTTGTGACGCCGGTAACATCGCCCAATTGTGGTCACGCCCGCTGGCGAAGTCGGCGGCGATCTATATGTTGCGCCGCATGATGGGAACTTGCCGATGACCCCGGGCGAAGGAAGCGCCCTCGACCTGGCCGCGCGCCGGCTCGAACGCGCCGTCGCGAACCTGGAGCAGAAAATCGCCGCCGAGCGGGCCGAGCATGCGCGTCTTGCCGCCCAGCCGACCTCGGGCGACCTGTTCGAGGCGCCGCCGGCGCCCGCCGACGCCGCGGTGGTCGAGCAGGCCGCCCAGCTGGCCGCCGACCTGGAAGCCGCCCGCGTGCGCGAGCGCGCCCTGGAACAGGCCGGCGAGCAGGCCAGCGAGGCCCTGGGCCGCGCCATCGCCGAGATCCGCGCCGCTCTTGGCGACGAAAGCCTGATCGGCGAAGGCGTCCACGACGACGAGGAGGGGGCTCCCGACGACCTCGAGGACGATCTGGAGCCGCCGTTCGACGAGGACGATCCGCCCTTCGACCCCGACCCGCCCGCGAAGGCCTGAGCCCATGGCGCAATTGACCATCCACGTGAACGGCCGGCCCTACACCGTCGGCTGCGAAGACGGCCAGGAGGCCCACCTCCTCGAGATCGCGCGCCTGTTCGACCGCCAGGTCCGCCAGGTCAGCCAGGAGGTCGGGCAGCTGGGCGAGACGCGCCTGTTCCTGATGGGCGCCCTGCTGCTGGCCGACGAGCTGTCGGACCTGAAGCTGCGCCTGGCCCACAACCAGTCCGAACTGGCCCGCCTGCAGAACGAACAGACCCGCGTCGAAATCCGCGCCATCAAGGCCATCGACGCCGCCGCCGAACGCATCGAGAAGCTGGCGGCGGGGTAAAACGGCTCCCGCGTCAACGCGGCGCTGGCGCCGGAGCCTCCGACCCCCTATCTTGTCCAGCGGCGGGTCTTGCTGCGGCCCTCGTCGAAGATTTCTATTCCCAGGGACCTTAATCTCTCTATCGGGACCTGTTCCCTCCCGTGGCCGTGGCTGCGGGAACACGGGGCCCACCTGTAACTAACAGGTTCGAGTGGATTGAAACGTCTTCACGGTTCTTCGCGGCGCCGCCACCCTTTACCTCTCCCGCCATTCCCGCGTTAGAAGTCGGCCATGACCATCGCCGACCCCGCCGCCGCCAAGTCCGCCCTGCGCGTCTTCGTGCGCAATCGCCGCAAGCAGCTGGCTCTCGAGCACCCCGAGGCCGACTGGATGCTGGTCGACGCCGGCCGCGAGGCGCTGTCGGCGCGCTTTCCGCAGCCGCAGGGCAAGGTCGCCGCCGTCTATCATGGCCTGGGATCCGAGGTTTCGGCCCGCGCCCTGGCCGACTGGCTCGCCGAGCAGGGCTGGAGCCTGGCCCTGCCCAGCGTCGAGGGCGCCGATCCGCACGGCAAGGGCGGCCACATGGTGTTTCGCGCCTGGACGCCGGGCGAGCCCCTGGCCCGCGACGCCATCGGCCTGGTCGCGCCCGTCGCCGAAAACCCGGTGGTCCAGCCCGACCTCGTGGTCGCGCCGCTGCTCGGCTACGACCGCGAGGGCCGCCGCCTGGGGCAGGGGGGCGGCTATTACGACCGGGCCCTGGAGGCCCTGCGCCAGCGCAAGGACGTCTTCGTCCTGGGCCTGGCCTATCACGGCCAGGAAACCCGCAATCTGCCCGACGAACGGCACGATCAACGATTGGACGCCATTCTGACCGAAAACGAGTATATCGAGGTCCGAAAGGACTGATCGATCATGCGTTTTGCTTTCTTCGGCGACGTCGTCGGCAAGTCGGGCCGCGACGGCCTGGCCGACCACCTGCCGGGCCTCCGCCGCCAACTGGGCCTCGAGTTCGTCATCATCAACGCCGAGAACGCCGCCGCGGGCTTCGGCATCACCGAGAACACCGCTCGTGAGCTGTTCGACGCCGGGGCCGACTGCCTGACCCTGGGCAATCACAGCTGGGACCAGCGCGAGGCCCTGACCTACATCGTGCGCGAACCGCGCCTGATCCGTCCGGCCAACTACCCGATCCTGTCCGACGCTCCGGGCCGGGGCAGCCACCTGTTCCAGACGGATTCGGGAAAGACGGTGTTCGTCGTCAACCTGCTGGGCCGGGTGCACATGGACGCCATGGACGACCCGTTCGCCGCCGCCGACCGCGAGCTGGACAAGGCTCCGCTGGGCCAGGTCGCCGACGCCGTGATCGTCGACATGCACTGCGAGGCGACGTCCGAGAAGATGGCCATGGGCCACTATTGCGACAGCCGCGCCAGCCTGGTGGTGGGCACCCACACCCACGTGCCGACCGCCGACTGCCAGATCCTGCCCGGCGGCACGGCCTACCAGACCGACGCCGGCGCCTGCGCCGACTACGACAGCGTCATCGGCAACCAGAAGGAAGAGCCCCTGCGGCGCTTCACCACCAAGATCAGCGGCGGCCGCTACCAGCCGGCCAGCGGTCCGGCCACGGTCTGCGGCGTGTTCGTCGAGACCGACGACCGCACCGGTCTGGCGGTGCGCGTCGAGCCGATCCGTGTCGGCGGCCGGCTGAAGCAGTCGGTGCCGGCGGTCTAGAACTTGCCTTCGGCGCAGGTGGTGTTGCTGAGGTTCTCGGCCGCCACCTGCGCGCAGAAGGCCTTGCCGAGCGCCGGGCGAATGGTTTTCTGCGCCGTGAGCGCCGCGTTCGAGACCTGCATCTCCGCCATCATGACCAGCATCAAGGGGGCCTCGAGCGGCTTCATCTGAGTGTTGATCGCTTGGCTCTCCTCGGCGGTAAGCCGCTCGTGGTTGTCCAGCTTTAGACCAAGCGGCGAGGCGAAGAAGATCCTGATCTGGTCCAACTGTTCAGCGTCGCCGGCCTCGACATAGGCCTTGATGCGCGTGGATTGGGCGGTCTCGCGCAACTGCTGGCGCGGTTGGGCCGTGAGCGTGGCCAGGATCTGCTTCTGGCGGGCGTGCTGGTCCGCCGGCGCGGTCTTGTCCGTGATCCAGGTCTGCTCGTAGGTGTTTATGAGCTCTTCCGCCAGCCAGTCGGAGGAGCCTGGCGAGGTTTTGCGACGAGCCTCGGCGAGCCGGCGAGCGGCGTCCAGCCGCTCCTGCTGGGGCGAGGCCGGTTGGCCCGGTCGCGGTGTGTCGGCGAAGGCGCTGGCGGTCGACAGAATGATCGCCAGCACGGCGCCGCCAAGGTGAGCAGTCGTCCGCATCGCCCTTACTTCTTCTTCGCTGCGGGCTTGGGGCATGACGTGTTGGTCATGCCGATCTTGCCCAGGTTGGCGCAGTAGTTCTTGGTGAAGGCGGCGCGGAAGACCGGGCCGCGGCGCTGCAGCGAGGACCGGGTCGTCTCCATGGTGCCCGGCGCCAGCTGGAGGACGCGCATGAACTGCGGGTGCTCCAGGGCGTAGGCGCCCAGTTGCTCGTTCTCCTCGGGCGTCATCGCGTCGGGCGTCAGCACTGCCTTCTGGCCCAGCGGGGTTTCGTAGAAGGTGCTGAGGTCGCCGATCTCGGCTGTCGACAGCTGGGTGGCGTAGTAGGCCGCCAGGTCGTCGAGGACGCCTTGCGTCAGGCGGGTGCGGGGCGCTTCGACGGCGCTGGCGAAGGCGTCCATCACGGGGCGCTGCTTCTCGACCGGCAGGTCCTTGACCTGGCTGATGGTCTGCTCGCGGGTCTGGCCGATAAGCATGTCCAGCGTCCGGGTGACGCCCGCCTCGAGGTTCATGGCCCGCATCAGGCGGCGGCCTTGAGCGATCTGCTCGGGCGTGGCGGCGACCGGTTTGGCGGGGCTGGCCGGCGCGGCGGCCGGCTGGGCATGGACGCCGGATGGTCCGGCGAGCGCCGCGGCGGCCAGAGACGCGGCGCCGAGGATACGCGTGAAGGTGTTCATTCTTCGCCCCAGATGAATGTGGGCTCGCCTTATCATTGCAGCGCTCGCCCTGTCCACGCGGCGGCTTCCGACAATCCACTCCCGCTTGCATCCGTCATGATCCGGGGCTCAAGCTCGATCCGAGGCCAGCCAGAGGAGCCCTCATGACCGACACCACCGTCTACACCGCCAAGGCCCACGCCGTGGGCGGCCGCCAGGGAACCGCCAAGACCGACGACGGCCACCTCGACGTGCAGCTGGGCTATCCCAAGTCGCTGGGCGGCAACGGCGAAGGCACCAATCCCGAGCAGCTGTTCGCGGCCGGTTACGCGGCCTGCTTCCTCGGCGCGCTGGGCCTCGTCGCGCGCGGCCAGAGCGTCGCGCTCGGCGAACACAGCCTCGACAGCGAGGTCGACCTGATCAAGGACGACGTCAGCTTCCACATCGGCGTGCGCCTGACGCTGAACGCCCCCGCCGTGGATCGCGCGGTCGCCGAAGACCTGCTGCACAAGGCCCACCAGGTCTGCCCGTATTCCAAGGCGACCCGCGGCAACGTGGTGGTGGAACTGAAGGTGGCGTGAAGAAACGAAAACCTCGCCCTTCGACAAGCTCAGGGTGAGGTTTTCGACCTAGGCTGAATTGGTCCTCACCCTGAGCTTGTCGAAGGGCGAGGACCAGTCTCCGAGGCTACAGCACGCACCGGCGATAGATGCCCGGCCGCACGCGGTAGGTGTCGGTGCGCGGATTGTAGCTGCGATAGCGCTGCTGGCAGGCGCGCACGTGGCGGTACCAGCCGTTGTAATTCTTCCAGTGCGACGGCGGGGCCGGCGGGCGCATGCCCCAGTGGTTGTCCCAGTGGCCGTAGTCGGGGCCGCCCGGTCGATTGGGGCCGGGCGAGGGCGTCGGCTTGCTCGGACCAGGCCCCGGGCCGTTTCCGTGTCCGGGACCATTGCCCGGACCCTGGCCGCCGTGGCCGGGCGGGTGCGACTGGGGCGACGATTGAGGCGATTGGGCGATGGCGGCGGGCGCGGCCGCCAGCAGGGCCGCGCCGATGGCGGCGAGCATCAGTTTGCGCATGAAGCATACTCCGGCCGAGCCGGCGCCCGACGCGCCCCCGATCAAGGAACTCGGCGCAACCTCAACCGTCGAGCGCGGCCGTCAGTTCCATCCCCGGGGTGACAAGACGCGGCTTGAGGCGGTAGAAGCGCCGCCAACCCATTCATGTCACACATCTAGAGAAGAGCCTCCGAATGGCCGGCCACTCGAAATTCAAGAACATCATGCACCGCAAGGGCCGCGCCGACGCCGCGCGCTCCAAGCTGTTCTCCAAGCTGTCGCGTGAAATCACCGTGGCGGCCAAGACCGGTCTGCCCGACCCGGCCATGAACCCGCGCCTGCGCCTGGCCGTGAACAACGCCAAGGCCGAAAGCCTGCCCAAGGACGTCATCGAGCGCGCCATCAAGAAGTCGCAGATGGGCGACGCGGCCGACTACGCCGAGATCCGCTACGAGGGCATGGGCCCGGGCGGCGTCGGCGTCATCGTCGAGGTGCTGACCGACAACAAGAACCGCGCGGCCAGCAACGTCCGCTCGCTGTTCTCCAAGCATGGCGGCAACCTGGGCGCCACCGGCTCGGTGACCTTCAACTTCGACCGCCTGGGCCAGATCGAGTATCCGGCCTCGAAGGCCAGCGAAGACGACATGATGGAAGCCGCCATCGAGGCCGGCGCCCAGGACGTCGAGAGCGACATGGGCGAAGACGGCGGCCACACCGTCTACACCGCCTTCGAAGACCTCAACGAGGTCTCGGCCGCCCTGGAAGCCAAGTTCGGCGAAGCCTCCTCGACCAAGATCGTCTGGAAGCCCAAGCTGCTGAACGAGGTCACCGGCGACACCGTCGCCTCCCTGATGAAGCTGCTCGACGGCCTGGACGAGGACGACGACGTCCAGAACGTCTATTCCAGCGCCGACATCAGCGAAGAAGACCTGGCCAAGCTGGGCTGATCTTCTGCGGTGTGAACCTCGTCCTTCGACAGGCTCAGGGTGAGGTTCAAGTTTGAGCGCCGCATCTGAATTGGTCCTCATCCTGAGCCTGTCGAAGGACGAGGACCACGCACCAAGCAAGCGGCCGCTCGCCTGGAGCGGCCGTTTCCGTGTCAGGCTCCCCTTTGCGCTCGCCGCCCGCTCTGCTATCCCGTCGCCTCATGAGTTTCGTTCGGAAGATCGCGCGAATTATCCGCCCGGCGTGACGCCGCCGGACGAGACCTCCAGCGCGCGCCGGGTTCCACCCGCCTTCTTCCGACATTCCAGAGCTGGATAGCCTTCCCATGGCCGACGACGCCGCGCCCGCCCGCGACTACCGCGAAACCGTTTTCCTTCCCGACACGCCGTTCCCGATGCGCGCGGGCCTGCCCAAGAAGGAGCCCGAGATCCTGGAGGGCTGGGCGGCTCTCTCCGACAAGGGCCTCTACGGCGCGGTGCGCGCCAAGCGCCAGGCCGACGGCGCGCCGCTGTTCGTGCTGCACGACGGCCCGCCCTACGCCAACGGCGCGATCCACATCGGCCACGCGCTGAACAAGATCCTCAAGGACTTCGTCGTCCGCTCGCGCTTCGCCCTGGGCTACGACGTCGACTACGTGCCGGGCTGGGATTGCCACGGCCTGCCGATCGAGTGGAAGATCGAAGAACAGTTCCGCGCCAAGGGCCGCCGCAAGGACGAGGTCCCGGCCGAAGAGTTCCGCCGCGAATGCCGCGCCTACGCCGCCGGCTGGATCGAGGCCCAGAAGGTCGAGTTCCAGCGCCTGGGCGTGCTGGGCGACTGGTGGAACCGCTACGCCACCATGGACTTCACCTCGGAAGCCAAGATCGTCGAGGAATTCCACCGCTTCGCCTCGAGCGGCCAGCTCTATCGCGGCTCCAAGCCGGTGATGTGGAGCCCGGTCGAGCGCACGGCCCTGGCCGAGGCCGAGATCGAGTATCACGACCACGTCTCGCCGACGATCTGGGTGAAGTTCCCGGTCGTTGAGGGCTCGGACGCCGCCGTCGGCGCCAAGCTGGTGATCTGGACGACCACGCCCTGGACGATCCCGGCCAACCGCGCGGTCTCCTACAACCCCGACATCCCCTACGCCGTCTTCGAGGTGAAGGCGCTGGAGGAGGGTCTCGAATTCGCCCCCTGGTCCCAGGTCGGCGATCGCCTGATCGTGGCTGAAAAGCTGGCCGGCGAGGTCTTCAAGGCCGCCAAGGTCGCCGCCTTCGAGAAGGTCGAGAGCGTCGACTGTGAAGGCATGGTCCTGGCCCACCCGCTGGCCGATCTGGACAGCCACTACGGCTTCGCCGTGCCGCTGCTGGCCGGCGACCACGTCACCGACGAGGCCGGTACGGGCTTCGTGCACACCGCGCCGGGTCACGGCGCCGACGACTATCAGGTCTGGCTGGCCCACGGTCATCGCGAGATTCCCGACACCGTCGACCCGGACGGCGCCTACTATCCGTCGGTGGCCCTGTTCGCCGGCCTCAAGGTGCTGGAGACCGAGGGCAAGAAGATCGGCAAGTTCGGTCCGGCCAACGGCGCGGTCATGGACAAGCTGATCGAGGCCGGCAACCTGCTGGCCCGCGGCCGCGTCGAGCACAGCTATCCGCACAGCTGGCGCTCCAAGGCCCCGGTGATCTTCCGCAACACCCCGCAGTGGTTCATCCGCATGGACCACGAGGTCGAGGCGCTGGGCGGCAAGACCCTGCGCGAGACGGCCGTCCAGGCCATCGCCGACACCGCCTTCCACCCCGACGCCGGCCGCAACCGCATCGGGGCCATGGTCGAGACCCGTCCCGACTGGCTGATCAGCCGCCAGCGCAACTGGGGCACGCCGCTTGCGATGTTCGTCGACAAGCACACCGGTCACCCGCTGGTCGACGCCGACGTCAACGCCCGCATCCTGGCGGCGGTCAAGGAAGGCGGGGCCGACGCCTGGTTCACCCGTCCCGACGCCGACTTCCTGGGCGCCCACGACCCGGCCCAATACGAGAAGGTCGGCGACATCCTCGACGTCTGGTTCGACAGCGGCTGCACCCACGCCTTCACCATCGAAGGCCGTGACGACAGCGCCTGGCCGGCCGACCTCTATCTCGAAGGCTCCGACCAGCACCGCGGCTGGTTCCAGTCCTCGCTCCTCGAAGGCTGCGGTTCGCGCGGCCGCGCGCCCTACAAGGCCGTCCTGACCCATGGCTTCACCATGGACGAGAACGGCGAGAAGATGAGCAAGTCCAAGGGCAACACGGTGGAGCCGCAGAGCATCACCAAGGAGTCCGGGGCCGAGATCCTGCGCCTGTGGGCGGCCATGGTCGACTATTCGGAAGACCAGCGGATCGGCAAGACGATCCTGGCCACCACCACCGACGCCTATCGCAAGCTGCGCAACACCATGCGCTACCTGCTGGGCGCCCTGGCCGGCTTCGACGAGGCCGAGCGGGTCACCGACTACAATGAGTTCCCGCCGCTGGAGAAGTTCATCCTGCACCGCCTGTGGGAGCTGGATGGCCAGGTGAAGGCCGCCTACGAGAGCTATCGCTTCTCCGACGTGATCCGGCCGCTGGTCGAGTTCTGCCAGAGCGACCTGTCGGCGATCTTCTTCGACATCCGCAAGGACAGCCTCTACTGCGACGCCCCGAGCGCCCTGCGCCGCCGGGCCTATCGCACCGTGCTGGACTACGTCTTCGACCGCCTGACCATCTGGCTGGCCCCGCTGGCCAGCTTCACGATGGAAGAGGCCTGGGTCACGCGCTTCCCCGAAGCCGGCCCCGTGGCCCTGCGCGTGGTCCCGGAGACCCCGGCGGCGTGGGAAAACCAGGCCGAGGCGGCTCGCTGGGCCAAGGTCGAGACCGTCACGGGTGTCGTCACCGGCGCCCTGGAAGTCGAGCGCCGCGAAAAGCGCATCGGTTCGGCCCTGGAGGCGGCTCCGGTCGTCCACATCGCCGACGCTGACCTGCTGTCCGCCTTCGACGGACTGGACGCCGCCGAAGTGTTCCGCACCAGCGCCGCGACCCTGGTCGCGGGCGAGGGCGGCGCGTTCCAGGCCGACGAGGTCAAGGGCGTGTCGGTGGATCCGGTGAAGGCCGAGGGGAACAAGTGCGCCCGTTCGTGGCGCATCCTGCCGGAGGTGGGAACCGACCCCCGCTATCCGGAGCTTAGCCTTCGCGACGCCGACGCCGTGGCCTTCTGGGACGCGGCGCGTCAATAATCTCCCTTCCCCCTCGATGGGGGAAGGGCCGGGGATGGGGGTGATACGGCGGTTCAGCTTCTGAGGCCGCGGTCACCCCCACCCAACCCTCCCCCATCGAGGGGGAGGGCTTATCGGGAGCGAACCTTGAAGATCACCCGCCTGGGCTGGACCGCCTACGCCGTCGCCGTCGCCACGGTGGTGCTCGACCAGATCTCCAAGCTCTGGGTGCTGGGCCTGCTGGGCCACGCCCAGGGCGCCAGCGCCTCGCTGCTGGGTCCGGTCCAGCTGACCATGGTCCATAACTACGGCATGAGCTTTGGCCTGCTGCGCGACCACGCCGAATGGGGCCGCTGGCTGCTGACCGTGTTCTCGACCGCGGTGGTGATCGGCCTCGGCTTCTGGGCCCGCAAGGTCCTGCGGCCGCTGACGGCCGTGGGCCTGGGCATGATCATCGGCGGAGCGATCGGCAACAACCTGATCGACCGGGTGATCTACGGCTACGTCGTCGACTTCATCGACGTCTCGCGACTCTACTTCCCCTGGGTGTTCAACGTCGCCGACTCGGGCATCTCGGTGGGGGTGGCGCTCCTGTTGCTGGACAGTTTCATCGGTGAAGAAAAGAAGCTGTCGCACCAGACCGAATAGGGGCCAAACGGGGGCTCAGCGCCCAAGCAAGGCCACAAATCCGAAGGACATTGGCGCCCGCCCTCGGATGTCGTATCGAGGGCGTCCGATTTTTAGGCCCCGGGGGCGGCCGCTGGAGCATGGGTTTCATGAAGTTCAATCGGGTTGCGACCCTGAGCGTGCTGGCCGTGGCCGCCGCGACCGGTCTGGCGGGCTGCCAGTCGGCCTCGAAGGCCCTGGGCATGAGCAAGGTGGTCCCCGACGAGTTCCGCGTCGTGACCAAGGCTCCGCTCGTGGTTCCGCCGGACTACAGCCTGCGCCCGCCGGCGCCCGGCGAGCCGCGTCCGCAGGAACTGCAGCCGGAAAGCGCCGCCCGTCAGGCGCTGCTGGGCCAGAGCCTGGCCGCCAACCGTTCGGACGGTGAGAAGCTGCTGGTCGCCAAGGCCGGCGTCGACAAGGCCGACCCGCTGATCCGCTTCGTCGTCGACGACGAGAACGGCGACCTGGCCCACAAGGACGAGAGCTTCGCCAGCAAGGTGATGTTCTGGAAGAAGGACGACAAGACGGCCGGCGCCGTGACGGCCGCCGAGGCCGGCGCGACCGCTCCGGTTCCCGTCGACGCGGCCGCCGAGGAAGCCCGCCTGAAGGCCCTCACGGGCGGCGGCGCGATCGTCATCAGCCGCGAGAAGCAAGGCAAGATCAAGCTGCCGGGCCTCTAGGGCCGGAGCAGGTTCGCCTCGAGAGAATTGGACGGCCCGGAGGCTTTGCTTCCGGGCCGTTTTCGTTGGGCGTCAGCCGCGCGCGGTGCGTTCCAGGATGGCGCGCAGGGACTGGGCCTTCTGGGGCAGGTCGGACGACAGCCGCGAGGCCATCTCCCGCAGCCCTACGGCATAGGCTTCGCCGCCTTCGGCGATCTGCAGGGCGCGTTCGCCCAGGGCGATCAGGTCCCGCTCAAGGGCCTCGACTTCCTCGCGGGCCAGCAGGCGGGCTTCTTGTTGCAGACGCTGCAGACGCTGGGCCGTCGTCTCCGGCCCACGGGTCAGATTATAGACTTCGGCGCCGTCGGTTTCTTCCGGCACTACGGTCAGGTGCGGACCGCTGATCGTCATCTCGGCTCCTCGAACTCACGGAACCCCCATGCGATGACAATGAACCTACAAGCCTTGCTGTTCCTGTAAAAAATAGAGGCTTCGCGCGAAGCTCGGCGCTTGTGGCGTTGGGGCCACATCGCCTGTTTTGGGTATGGTTTTTGCTTAGAGACCGTCCATTTTTTCGGCGGAAACAAGTCGGCTCTACTTGGACTGCGCCTCGTCTTGGCCCGACGGCGCGGCGGCCGCGTCGCAGGGGCCGACATAGACGCTCTCGCTCTGCAGCTTCATGACCTTCTTCACGCCATAGGCCTGGACGGTCATTTCGAGATTGCTGGTGGTGCGGGTCTGGAAGTCGCCCTTGACCACGCCGGCCAGGCTGTAGGCGATCTTGTCCTTGGTGCAGGCCAGCTCGATCGTGAAGCCGTCGATGACCGGGGTGACCTCGGGCTTGCCGCAGGGCGTGTCCTGGGCGGCGGTCAGGGCCGGGTCCTGGCCTTCGCCCACGCATTGGGTGGTGGTGCGCTCGGCGCCGCCGGGCGTGCGGGCGGTGGTCTTCCAGAGACCGGGGCGCATCAGGCGGGGCGGGCCGCCGGCGGCGGGAGCGGCTTCCGACTCCGCCGGGGGCGCCGATCCGCCGGCCGCCGGGGCGGCTGCCTTGTCGTCATTGCGCGAACAGCCGGCCGCCGCCGCGAGGGCGGCCAGCATCAGGGCGAGGCGGACAGTCGGCGCAGTCATGGGCGGGCCTTACTCGAACTGGCGGGCGCCGCTGAAGCGCCCCGCCAGAACAATACCCGGATCGCGCGACCAGTTTCCAGCGATCAGCCGACTGCGGGCGCGTAGGCGGCCGGAGCGGTCGCGACCGGGGCAGCCGGGGCGGGGGCAGGCGCCGGCTGCGGCGCCGGGCGGGTGAACTTGACGCTGCGGCCCTGGAAGTCGGCGCCGGTCTCCATGGCCAGCTGCTCGTGGGCGATGTCGCCCTCGACCTTGGCGGTGCCGTAGAGGCGAACGGCGCGGGCCGCGACCGTGCCCTTGACCTTGCCGTGGATCTCGATGGCCTGGGCGGCGATCGAGCCTTCCACCTGACCGTTGGGACCCAGCACCAGCTTGCCGACCTTGATGTCGCCGATGACCAGGCAGTCCAGGTGCAGTTCGCCGTCGCCCGAGACGTCGCCGCGGATGGTCAGGCCCTGGGCGATCAGCGAGGCGGGCTTGGGACGGGGCGGCGCGGCCGGCGCGGCGGCCTGCGGCTGCTGGGCGACGGGCGTGGTCGCCAGGGGCTCCAGGGCCAGCGGGGCGGGAGCGTCTTTCTTCTTCTGGAACATCTGGCGGCGGCTTTCTCGAAATGGGTCGCTTGCCAACCTAAGCAGCAAGTGAGGCGCCAATCTGAAAGCCCCGTTTCAGCTCCAGGGAAATCCGGGCCGTAAGCCGGTCTTCACCAGGGCCGGCGACCCGCCACCGTCTCGAAGAACAGCCGGAAATCGCCCATCAGGCTGAACAGCGGATAGGTGAAGGTGGCGGGGCGATTCTTCTCGAACACGAAGTGGCCCACCCAGGCGAAGCCGTAGCCGACGATCGGCGCGGCCGCAAAGAACCACGGACTGACCGTGAAGCCCATCACCAGGCTGATGATGACCAGGCCCGTGCCGACCACGTGCAGGCGGCGGCTGGTGCGGCTCTGATGTTCGGAGAGATAGAAGGGATAGAAGTCGGCGAAGCGCCGATAGCGCTCTGCGCCGGCCGCAGGCTCGACGTGCTGGCCCATGGGGCGTGTCCTCCCGGTCGATGTAGCCCGACCTTGTGCCCAATGGAGGACGCATCCGGCGTCGGATGCAAGGGGTCTCGTCGAGGGCGGCTCAGGCCGCCCCCGAACGGGAGCCTCAGCCCAGCGGGCTGACGTAGGGGCTGACCAGGCCGAGCGGCACGGCCGTGGAGTTCTTGACGCCGCGGATGACGATGCGGCTTTCGATGTTCGACACCAGGCCCAGCGACAGGATCTTGTCGCGCAGGAATTCGTCGAAGGCGTGCATGTCGCGGGTGACGATGCGCATCTCGTAGTCCGCCGCGCCGGTCACGGTGGCGCACTGGACGACTTCCGCCCACTTGGCCACGGCGTGCTCGAAGGTCTCGAGGTTCTCCTTGGTCGGCAGCGACAGCTTGACCGTGCAGTAGACCTCGAAGCCGAGGCCCAGCTTTTCACGGTCGAGAATGGTCACGCGGCGCTGAATGACGCCCGCGTCTTCCAGTCGCTTGATGCGTCGCCAGCACGGGCTGGAAGACAGCCCGACTCGCTCGGCGATCTCGGCGACGGACAGTCCGGCGTCGTGTTGGATGAGATCCAGGATCTTGGCATCCACGGCGTCGAGTTGTTCGGACAAGAATTCCTCCCCCCAGAGGGTGTTTGACGCGTCGATCTTGCGCAAAACCGACACGAGTCGGGCACGCCTTGGGCAAACAATTTCCGCGCTTCTATAAGATATTGCGTGGCGGGCGAAAAGACCCGGGAGGAAAAATTTTGCCATGCGGCACTCGGAAGTCACGCTCGACGACAAATATGTGCTCGAAGATGGTCGCGCCTTCATCACTGGCGTGCAGGCGCTGCTCCGTGTGCTGCTCGATCGAAAGCGCCTGGATCGACTCGCCGGACTGAACACCGCCGGCTTCATGTCGGGCTATCGCGGCTCGCCCCTGGGGGGGCTCGACCAGCAGGCCGCGCGCATCAACAAGCTGCTCACCGCCCACGACGTGGTCTTCAAGGAAGGCCTCAACGAGGACCTGGCCGCCACCGCCGTCTGGGGCAGCCAGCAGGCCAACCTGTTCCCCGGCGCGACCCACGACGGCGTCTTCGGCCTCTGGTACGGCAAGGCGCCCGGCGTCGACCGCACCGGCGACGTCTTCAAGCACGCCAATTTCGCGGGGACCTTCCCGACCGGCGGCGTGCTGGCCGTGGCCGGCGACGACCACGCCTGCAAGAGCTCGACCCTGCCGTCGCAGTCCGAGTTCGCCTTCCAGGACTTCGAGATCCCCGTGCTGTCGCCGGCCGACGTGCAGGAGGTGCTCGACTACGGGCTCCTCGGCATCGCCATGTCGCGCTTCTCAGGTCTGTGGACCGGCCTGATCGCCCTGGCCGACACCATGGACAGCGGCGTCACCATCGACGTGTCGCTGGGCCGCCACCATGTGGTGATCCCCGACTTCGCCATGCCGCCAGGCGGCCTGGGCATCCGGCTGAAGGACCAGCCGATGGAGAAGGAGCGCCGTCTCCGCCTCCACAAGATCCCCGCCGCCCTGGCCTTCGCCCGCGCCAACCAGATCGACCGCGTGGTGCTGGGCGCCTCGCATGTCCGTGTCGGCAAGGCCCGCCTCGGCATCGTCTGCCAGGGCCAGGCCTATAAGGACGTGCTGGAGGCCTTCTCGGCCATGGGCGTGAGCCTGCAGGAAGCCGCCGATCTCGGCGTCTCGGTCTACAAGGTGGGCATGCCCTGGCCGCTGGAGCCTCTGGGCCTGCGCGCCTTCGCCGCCGGCCTCGAGACCCTGATGGTCATCGAGCACAAGCGCGCCCTGATCGAACCGCAGGCCCGCGCCGCGCTCTACGACCTGCCGGCCCAGGCCCGTCCCCGCATCATCGGCAAGACCGACGAGAAGGGCCATCCGCTGCTGTCGGAGCTGGGCTCGCTGTCGGTGGCCGAAATCGCCCTGGCGATCTACGATCGTCTGCCGCCGGGGCCGCACATGGAGCGGGCTCGAGCCTATCTGGACCGCGTCTCGGCCGCCGGCGTCGCCGCCGTCAGCCTGGCCGCCGACCAGGCCCGCAAGCCGTTCTTCTGCTCGGGCTGCCCGCACAACACCTCGACCAAGCTGCCCGAGGGCAGCCGCGCCCTGGCCGGCATCGGCTGCCACTATATGGCCGGCTTCAACGACCCCTCGACCGACCTCAACACCCACATGGGCGGCGAGGGCCTGACCTGGGTGGGCGCCGCGCCGTTCACGACCGAGAAGCACGTCTTCCAGAACCTGGGCGACGGCACCTACAACCACTCGGGCTCGCTCGCCATCCGGGCCGCCGTCGCGGCCGGGGCGCACATCACCTACAAGCTGCTGTTCAACGACGCCGTGGCCATGACCGGCGGCCAGCGGGCCGAAAGCGGCTTCACCCCCGCCCAGATCACCCGCCAGCTGGCCAGCGAGGGCGTCTCCAAGACCGTCATCGTCGTCGATGACCTGAAGCGTTACGAGGCCGTGACCGACCTGGCCCCCGGCGTCGAGATCTTCCCGCGCGCCGAACTGATGAGCGTGCAGCAGATGCTGCGCGACACGCCCGGAACCACGGTGCTGCTCTACGACCAGACCTGCGCCACCGAGAAGCGCCGGCGCCGCAAGCGCGGGACCATGGCCAAGGCGGCCCAGAAGGTTTTCATCAACCCGCTGGTCTGCGAGGGCTGCGGCGACTGCTCGGTGAAGTCCAACTGCGTGTCGATCGAACCGCTCGACACCGCCTTTGGCCGCAAGCGCAAGATCAACCAGTCCAGCTGCAATCAGGACTATTCGTGCCTGGAGGGCTTCTGCCCGTCCTTCATCACCCTGGAAGGCGCCGAGAAGGCCGGCGAGAAGGTCAAGCCCGCGCCGCTGTCGGTCGATTCCACGCCACTGCCGGCGTTCGAGGACTTCCACGGCGTGCGGCGGATCATCTTCACCGGCGTCGGCGGCACCGGGGTGACCACCGTCGCTTCGATCCTGGCCATGGCCGCCCACATCGACGGCCGCGCCGGCAGCGTGGTCGACATGACGGGCCTGGCCCAAAAGGGCGGGGCGGTGTTCAGCCACGTCAAGATCGGCGAGCTGGAGGACACCATCGTCGGCGGCCGCGTGCCGGCCGCCAGCGCCGACGTGCTGATCGCCTGCGACCTGCTGGTCGCCGCCAGCCCCGAGGCCCTGTCGCTCTACGCCAAGGACCGCACCATGGCCTTCGGCAACAGCGATTTCGCCCCCACCGCCGACTTCGTCACCAGCCGCGACGTGCGCTTCGACGGCGGGGCCATGGCCCGGCGGGTCAAGGCCGCGACCAAGGCCTTCGACGCCTGCCCAGCCCAGCGCCTGGCCGAGAGCCGCTTCGGCGACGCCATCTACGCCAACATGATCATGGTCGGCTTCGCCTGGCAGCGCGGGGTGATCCCGCTCTCCAGCCGCGCCCTCTACCGGGCCATCAAGCTGAACGGGGTGGACGCCGACGCCAACCTGCAGGCCTTCGAGCTGGGCCGCCAGATCGCCTTCGACCCGGCCGCGGCCGGCGACAAGCCGGTCGACGTCCCCACGCCCCAGACCGAGCCGCTGGACGCCCTGATCGCCCGTCGCGTCGAGGACCTGGTCGGCTACCAGGACGCCCACTACGCCGCCCACTACGCCGAGCGGATTTCCAAGGTGCGTCACGCCGAGGTCGCCATGGTCGGGGAGGGCGCCGACCTGCCGCTGACCCGCGCGGCGGCGGTGAACCTCTACAAGCTGATGGCCTACAAGGACGAGTACGAGGTCGCCCGCCTCTACACCGACGGCCGTTTCGCCAAGGAGCTGGCCGGAACCTTCAAGGGCGGCAAGGCCAAGGTCTGGCTGTCGCCGCCGCTGATCGCCCCCAAGGGCAAGGACGGCAAGCCGCGCAAGATCGCCTTCGGCGGCTGGATGCTGGATCTGGCCTTCCCGATGATCGCCCGCATGAAGGGCCTGCGCGGCGGTCCGCTGGACGTCTTCGGCAAGACCGAGGAGCGCCGGATGGAGCGCGGGCTGATCGCCGACTACGAGGTCACGCTCGACCGTCTGGTCGCCGGCCTGCGTCCCGAGCGCAAGGCCTTGGCGCTGAAGCTGGCCGAGGTCCCCTCCGAGATCCGCGGCTACGGCCACGTCAAGGAAGCGGCGGTCGAAAAGGCCAAGGCGACGGCGGTGAAGCTGTGGGGGCAGTGGGAGGGCTGAGGCCCTCCTACCGGGCCTTGCCGCCGTATACCGCGCCGTAGATGCGGCTCAGCGTGGTCCAGTCGAACACGGTGAAGATCCGCTGGCCTTCGGTGGACGCGCCGCCCGCGGCGCGTTTCGGCGGCTTGAAGGCGGGGGCCAGCGCCAGCATCGCCTCGCGCGCCGTCGGCGTCAGGGCAGGACCGCTGGCCTCGCAGTCCACGAGCTGGCCGGCGCGCGCCGTGCATTCCAGGTTGGCCATGCCCTCGGCGGGACCCGCGGCCAGGATCCGCGCGGCGGCGACGTTCAGCGCGGGCCGCTCTTCCCAGACGATCGCCTGCAAATGGCATTGTTGGTCGGGGGCGTCGGCGGCGGGGCAGGGGATCGAGCCGTTCCTGGCCGGGATCAGGGCCGCGGCCGCGCGTCCCGGCTGGTAGCTGACCGGCGCGGGCTTGCCGCCGTCCGGGCCGCCGACGAGCGTGATGGGGATGGTGATCATCGCCCCGCCCACCGGCTGGCCGTCGGCGGTGGTCGGCTCCATGCGGAACTTCGAGGCCAGCTTCAGGGCCATGTCGTCGAAATGCGCGCCCTCGGGCGAGGACGCTGGCGCGCGGCAAGCCTCCATTTCGCCCGTGGCCGACACCCGGCAGCGCATCAGCGCCCAGCCGGAAAGGGCCTTTCGGCGCGCTTCCTCGGGGTAATGGCGATCCAGGTCCATCGGCCCCGGCTTGCTCTTCCAGACGACGCCCTCGGTCAGCTCCCGGGCGGGCGGGGCGGGATCGGCAAGGGCTGGCCCGGCGACGGCGAGGCTGGTGGCCAGGGCGAGAAGGCGTACGGTCATGGAAGTCCCCTGCACCGCTTATGGCGAAGTTTCATGCAGCTCGCAACGCAGGGGCGAGCGCCTGTCGCGCCATGAGCCGTGGCGGGCCGGGAGGTTCGTGCTAGGCTTGCCGCCATGAACAGGCCGGTTCGCAGCGCTTCGATGGTTTCGGTCAATCTTCCGGCCAGCGCCGTCGAGGATCTGACCACGCGAGTCGCGAGCGGAGAGTTCGCCTCGCTCGACGAAGCTGTCACGGCGGCGCTGCTCGAACTCGAACACTTCCGCGCCGTCGAACTGCTCGGCGGCGAGGCGGCTTTTCGGACACTTGTCGAAGAGATCCAGGCCGATCCCGCCACGGGCGTCGGCGAGGTGGACGCCTTCGAATTTCTGCACGCCCTGAAGGCCAGATACGAGGACATGGCGGACGCCCAGGACGATCGGGCTTGAAGCCGGTTCGCCTGAGCGCGTCGGCCGCGAGGGACATCAGCGCGATCGGTAACGATATCGCCGCCGACAAGCCAAGAGCGGCGGCCAGCTTCGTCGATCACCTCATCCAGCGCTGCCAGAGCTTGGCGAACGCGCCGGAGGGATACGGCCTGAAGCCGTCGTTCGGTCCCGGTGTTCGGGGCGTGACCATTCCGCCCTACATCATCCTCTATCGCATTCGCGAGCGGGACATCCTCATTCTTGGCGTCCGACACGGGGCGCGAAAGCCGGTCGCGTTCAAATGACCGAATTGATTTCTTTGGCTCCGTGCTAGGCTTCGCGCCATGAACAGGCCGGTTCGACATCCAGACCAGGTGACGGTGACCTTGAGCGCCGAGGACGCGGCTGACCTCCTGGCGCGGGTCGAGCGGGGCGAGTTCGCTTCGCTGGAAGAGGGCGTCGCCGCCGAACTGGCGGAACTCAACTATCGCCGAGCGGTCGATATCGTCGGTGGTTCGGACAAGCTCGAAGCCTTGCTCGACGAACTGGAAATGGAAGCCGTCGACCCGGCCGAGCATGTCGATGGTCGTCAATTCCTGTCTGAAATGCTGGCGGATCTGAAGGCGCGGGCCAAGGCCTCCGGCGAGTGAGCCTTCCCTATGTCCTGACGCCGCGCGCCCGGCGCGACTTGACGCGAATTCGCGACTATATCGCCGAGGACAGTCCTCGCGCCGGCGTCCGCTTTATCGAGAGCCTGATGGAGCGTTTCGAGCAGCTCGCCTTTGCGCCCTACATGGCCCAGGCGGTCGCAAGCCATCCTCGTTTCCGCAGGCTGCCGCATGGCGCCTATGTGATCTTTTACGAAGTGGCGGACGACGCGGTGATCATCCGTTCCATCGAACATTCAGCGACCCTCAAATGACCGAGTTCGATTTCGACGCCGTGGTGGTGGGCGCCGGCGCCGTGGGGCTGGCCTGCGGCTACGCCCTGAGCCAGCGCGGGCTGACCGTCGCCGTGCTGGAGGCCGAGGGGCACATCGGGCAGGGCGTGTCGTCGCGCAATTCCGAGGTGATCCACGGCGGGCTCTACTATCCGACCGGCTCGCTGAAGGCCCTGCTGTGCGTGCAGGGGCGGCGGCGGCTCTACGCGTTCCTCGACGCGCACAAGGTCGCCTACAAGAAGTGCGGCAAGCTGGTGGTGGCCACCAGCGACGACGAGATCGCCCGCCTCGACGCCATCTGGGACCAGGCTCAGGCCAACGACGTCGAGGGTATGGAACGGCTCACCGGCGCGCAGGCCCAGGCGCTGGAGCCGGGCCTCAACGCCCACGCGGCCCTGCTGTCGCCGGAAAGCGGCGTCTTCGCCAGCCACGACTACATGCTGGCCCTGCAGGGTGAGATCGAGGCGGCCGGCGGGGCGGTGGTGCTGTCCACGCCGTTCGAGGGCGCGACCCCGCTGGAGGGCGGCGGCTTCACCGTGCGGGCCGGCGGCGCCGAACCGACCACCCTGACCACGCGCCTGCTGGTCACCGCCCCGGGGCTGTCGTCCCAGGCCGTGGCGGCGAGCATCGAGGGCTTTCCTGCCGACCAGATCCCCGCCGCTCACTACGGCAAGGGCGTCTATTTCCGGCTGACGGGCAAGGCGCCGTTCCAGCGTCTCGTTTATCCGCCGCCGATCCATGGGGCGCTTGGCACCCACTATCGCAACGACATGGGCGGCCAGGCGGTGTTCGGACCCGACCTCGAATACGTGCCCGCGCCTGACTACTCCGTTGATCCGAACCGCGCCGAGGCCTTCGCCGCCTATATCCGCAAGTTCTGGCCGGGCCTGCCCGACGGCGCCCTCAGCCCCGACTATGCCGGGGTGCGGCCCAAGCTTCACGGCCCGGACGAGCCCCAGCCCGACTTCCAGCTGCGCGGCGCCGACACGCACGGCCTGCCGGGCCTCGTCGCCCTGTTCGGCATCGAGAGCCCTGGGCTGACCAGCAGCCTCGCCATCGGCGAAACGGTAGCGGATCTGCTTGTGTCGGCCGGCTGACACCAAACCCCCGCTCGCGCGTTAGCCGATAGGCTGTTTCACGGAGAGGGCGATGGTGGACGATTTCATCGAGCGGCTGACCTCGCGCCTGGTGCGGGGCGCGGGACTGGTCATGGCCGCGGCGATCGCGGCGGTGTCGGGGGCCATGGCGGTGTTCGCCTTCCTGGCCTCGATCGTCGGCACGGCCTGGGCCCACGCCATCGTCGCCGGCATAGCCGCGGCGGTGGTGGCGATCTGGGCCCTGGCCCAGTCGAACCATCAGGCCAAGCACCGCAAGGCGCCGATCGAGGAGCGGGTGGCCGACATCATCCTGGCCCACCCCACCGCCTCGTTCCTGGCCGGCGTGGCGGCCGGCGCCCTGGTCAAGGGCAAGCCGTCCGAGGCCCGCAAGGCCTGGCGCGCCCGGCGCGACGTCGACTAGTTACAGGTAGTCGGCCAGGGTGAGGCGGGCTTCGGTCGGTTGGCCCTTGCGCGTCAGCGGCAAGGTCATTTCGCGTCCGGCCGGGCCGCTGGTCATGGCCACCGCCTCGCGCACCGAACGCGCGCCGCGAACCACGTCGCCGGGCAGCACGCCGGCCTTGGCCGCGGGGCTTCCCGCGCCGACCTCGGTGACCCGCACCTCCGATCCCTCCAGATCGACCCACAGGCCCGAGCGAGCATAGGGCGTGGCGGGAACCGGCAGCCCGTTGCGCCTGACCCAGAGGGCGTTGTCGCCGCGATCGAACGACAGGTTCAGCGTCTGCAGGATTGGCAGGCCAAGCAGCGAGCCGGAAATCAGTTCCTGCGGCGCGTGGACCACGACCAGGACATCCTCGTAGACCTCCGCGCCGACTTTGAGCTGCCTGGCGCGAACCAGACGGGAGAGGTTCTTGGTCGGCCCGGCGATCCCCCGCGAGCGGACCGGCGCATAGGGCGTCTCGTCATTCCACAGGCCCAGCTGCCGTCCGAGGCGGTTTTCCATGTACATCGCCATCGGCGCGCCGGTGTCGAGCAGCGGGCGCAGGGGTTTGCCGTCCAGGGTGACGTCGGCCACGATGCGCGACGAGCCGCCGATGGCCGAGCTCTCGTGCAGGTCGGAAGGTAGGCGGGCGTAGCCCGCGCGATCGAACTGCCCGTTCGGCAGCACCCGCCATTCACCGGCCTCGAAGTCGAGTTCGCTGTCGAAAGTGGTCAGCAGCCCCGCCGCCAGCAGGCCGTCGGCGTCGATCCTGACGTCGGTCAGGCCCGCCAGGCTGACGCCCGATTGCCGCACGGCGCCGCCGAACATCACCTCTTCGACGGCGTAGAGCGGAAAGACCTTGCCCTGGTTCAGCCGCACGTCGCGCAGCTTGCGCAGGCCAAGCTGCCCCGGCAGGTCGGGCCGCATGCCGCTGATCACCGCCCCGGTGTCGATGATGAAGGTGTAGGGTCCGCGCCCGTTCAGCGTGGCGTCCATCACCACGCGGCGGCCTTGCAGGCGGATCTTGGCGCGGATGGGCGCGCCCGCCGCGAGCGCGGAACTGGTCGCCTGGGCTCCGAACAGCGCGGCGAGCAGGGCGAGGGTCTGGCGGCGATCGAGCATGGATGCAGACTCGGGACTGGACTGGCGATCACAGTCTCAGGTTGTTGTCCTGCGTCAATCGCGCCTTGGTGAAATTCAGCCCTTCGGCGTGATCCGGATCACCTTGCCGTCTTCCTCGTCGGTCACCGCCCAGACGGCGCCGTCGGGGCCGACCACGACGTCGCGGATGCGTTCGCCGAACTCGGTGGCGATGCGCTCCTCGCCGACCACCTTGTCGCCGTCCAGCGTCAGGCGGGCGATGTGGTGCTCCTTCAGCGAGCCGACCAGCAGGCTGCCCTTCCAGGCCGGGAACAGGTCGGCTTCGTAGAAGGCCATGCCCGAGGGCGCGATCACCGGATCCCAGTAGTAGATCGGCTGCTCCAGGCCTTCCTTGGCGGTGATCCCGTCGCCGATCGGCTTGCCGGAATATTCCTCGCCATAGGTGATGGTCGGCCAGCCGTAGTTCTTGCCGGCGCGGGGGATGTTCAACTCGTCGCCGCCCTTGGCGCCGTGCTCGACGGTCCACAGCTCGCCGGTCTTGGGATTGATGGCGGCGGCCTGCAGGTTGCGGTGGCCGATCGACCAGATCTCGGGCTTCGCCCCGTCCTGGCCGGCGAAGGGATTGCCCGCCGGGATCGACCCGTCCGGCTTGATGCGGATCACCTTGCCCAGGGTCCCGTCCAGGCGCTGGGCCTGCATCCGGCCCTCGATGATCGAGCGCTCGCCGGTGGTGACGAACAGATTGCCGTCGCGGGCGAAGACCAGCCGACCGCCGAAGTGCAGGGCCGAGGCCAGGGTCGGGGTCTGGCGCCAGATTACCTGGACGGTCTCGACCTTGGGCGCCGCGCCCGGAACCAGCTTGCCCCGCGCCACGGTCGTGCCGTTGCCGCCCTCGCGCGGCTCGGCATAGCTCCAGTAGATCAGGCCGTTCGTCGCGTAGTTCGGATCGACCGCCAGGCCCAGCAGGCCGCCCTGGCCGTTGGCGTCCACCGCCGGCAGGCCGGCGACGGCCGGCGACAGGGTTCCGTCCTTGGCCAGGATGCGCAGGCGGCCGGCGCGCTCGGTCACCAGGGCCGAACCGTCCGGCAGGAAGGCGATGGCCCACGGATGCTCCAGGCCCTTGGCCACGACCTGCACCTGATAGGCGACGCCGGCGGCCTTCAGGGGCGCGCGGGTCTGGCCGGCGAAGGCCGGTTTCTGGTCGGGCGCATTGGCGGCGCGCGTCTCCACCGGCCCGCCGTCGGCGGTGACGGCCGGGGCGGCGCCGTTCTGGGCCTCGCCGGGACCGCAGGCGGCCATGGCGAGAAGGGCGGAGGCGGCGAAGATCAGGGATGAGCGCATGAGGCGACCATAAACGGCTTTTCTCCCGGCAGGCGAGGGGGCGGCGAGGGACGGGCCTGATTTTCGGCCGGCGCATTGACAGCGTGGGTCTCGCGGGGAAGGTTCCGGCGCTTGTTTTCCCGTCAGTTTCGGAGATCGCCTTGACCGCCATCCTGCACGCCATGCTGGGCAAGGGTCTGGGCGGCCTGGAACAGGTGTTCCTCGACTATCAGCCGATCCTCGAGACCTGGACGGCCCGCCGCGGCGGCCTGTGCGCGGGCGTCGTGCGGGCGGGGAGCAAGGTGGCGCAGGCCCAGGCCGGCCGCACCCCGCCGCTGCTGGCCATGCCCGCCCATACCGACTGGGATCCCCTGACCCTGGGCGCGGCCCGCCGCATCGTGAAGGCGGTCAAGCCCGCCATCATCCTCAGCCATGGCCAGCGGCCCGCGCGCCTATTCGCCAAGGCCGCCCCGAAATCGACCCGCCTGGCGATCTGCGTCCACAAGCCGGTCTTTGACATCGAGACCACGCGCACCGACTACATCTGCGTCGGCCGTCACCTCGCCGACCTGGCGATCGAGCGCGGCGTGCCTGCCGCCCACGTCCACTTCGTGCCCAACGCCGTAAAGATCCCGACCGTGCGGGCGACGCCCTTCGCCGAGCTTGGCCGCCCGCCGCGCATCGTCGCCGCCGGCCGCCTGCATCCCAAGAAGGGCTTCGACGTGCTGATCGCCGCCGCCGCCCTTCTGCGCGACCGGGGCCTTGCCTTCGAGGTCGAGATCGCGGGCGAGGGCGACGAGCGGGCCAAGCTGGAAGGCCTGATCGCCGAGCACGGCCTGGCCGACCGGGTGCGCCTGGTCGGCTGGCGCGACGCCTCGGTCTTCCTGGCCACGGGCGACGTCTTCGCCTTCCCGTCCTACCAGGAGGGTTTCCCCCTGGTGCTGCTCGAAGCCATGGCCGTGGGCCTGCCGGTCGCGGCCAGCGCCATTCCGGGTCCGGACGAGATGATCGTCGAGGGCGTCAGCGGCCGCCTGCTGCCGCCGGGCGACGCCGTCGCCTTGGCCGACGCCCTGGCCGCCCTGGTCGCCGCCCCCGCTGGATCGCTGGCGCTGGGCGAAAAGGCCCGTGAAGCGGTGCTGGCCGATTATGGTCCCGACAGCCTCGCGCGGCGCCTCAGCGCAGTTGTGGATGACATCGCAAACCGGGCTTGAAGCCGGCGTCAGTTTGCGCTTATAAGCCCGCTCCGCTTCGGCGGCTGGGTAGCTCAGATGGTTAGAGCGGTGGATTCATAACCCACAGGTCGGCGGTTCGATCCCGCCCCCAGCCACCAACGGTTTCTCCCGACAAGCTTTGTACTTCGTATGCGCCCCGGTCGCTTCTGGCGGGCTCGGCGTCCGTGCGTCCTCACGCCCCCTCGGGGCGCATCGCCGCTCAAGAACTTCGGCCATTTTTCCACCGAGCATCCCCGCGCAGGCGGGGATCCAAGCCGAGTCGGAAGATCACCCAAGAGCGAGCTTCATCCTGAAAGCCAGCTTGGATCTCCGCCTTCGCGGGGAAGGACGGTTTGGGGAATGAAGGTCGATCCGACTCAAGGCGTCGCCGTCGGCGGTGTCCTCGGCTCCGGCGCTCCGCCCAGCGCCTGACGCGCCGCGCGGGCGATGGCCGTGTCGAGCGAGCGCTGGCAGGGGATCGGCTGGTCGAGGATCTTGCGGCAGGCGCTTTGCCGGCCCTCCGCGATCGCCGTCCCGCCGGCCGCCTTGCGCATATAGGCCTTGGCGCAGCCCGACAGAGCCCAGTCCATCGGCGGTTCGAAGGGCCGGGGACCCGTCTGCTTGCACAGCAGGATCGGCTCGTAGTGCGCCAGCGGTGTCGAGGCGTAGAGGATCGGGTTGATGTCCCGGGGATCGCCCGAGGCTTCCAGCTTGAGCTCCCGCTGCAGGTGGCCGGCATGGGCCGAGCGGCTGCCGAACAGGGCCTTCAGCGGCGCGCTCAGTTCGTTGAGGAAGCTGTTGGCCCTCGGGTCGTCCACGGGCGCGGCGGCGGCGCTGGCCAGGGCCTCGTCGGTGCGCTCGCGATAGCCGATATAGACGAAGACGATGCGCAGCTTGTCGCCGCGCTTCTCGGCGATGGTCCGCAGGGCCGGCGCCAGTTCCCGCAGAACCTCGACCCCCGCGGCTTCGAAATAGCCGCCGTCGACGATGTGGCCAGACCCGGTTCCGTTCTTGCGGGTCAGGGTTCCGGCCGGGCTGATCCAGGGGAAGCGCGCGCCGTTGTGGATCGCGGTGGAGACCGGAACGTCGCGATCGACGACATTGTAGAAGTCGTCGGCATTGATCTCCCACGGGCTGAAGCGCAGGCGGCTGGTGAGGATGCGCCGGCCGGTCTCCTGGCTCGCGCCGTTGATGACGACCAGCGGCCGCCAGGCGGCGTCGGTCGGGCCGAACTGGCTGAAGCTCCGGCTCAGCAGATCCGGATGATCGCAGCCCGGAACGTCCTTGCAGTGCTCGCGCCATCCGGCCTCGAAGGCCAGTTCCAGGCCCTGGGCCCGGTCGGGCAGCAGGGCCACGGGCACCAGGCGCTGCAGCAGGTCCGGAAACAGCATCCCGCCGAAGGTGGGGCTGAGGAAGTCGCGGCCAGCGAAGTCGGTGACCGCGCCGCGCAGATCCTTCGGCTGCAGGTTGGGGCGGTCCTGCAGCACCGCCGCATAGCCGACCGCGCCGACGCTGCCGCCGGAGACCGAGCTGATGGCGAAGAGGTTGTGGGCCAGCTTGCCCCCCGTCTTCTCGTGCAGCGAGGCCAGAACCTCGGCGGTCCAGTAGCCGGCTCGCGACGCGCCGCCTTCCGAGGCGACCAGCACCAGGGTGCGCGCGCCGTCGGGTCCGGCCGGCGCCTGCTTGGCCCAGTCCTCGTAGGCCCTTTCCAGCGTCAGCCGCTGGTCCTGCGCGATCGCGTGATAGGGCGTCGTGGTCGCCCGCCAGCCGACCGGGTGGTTGTCGACCCACAGCCCGAAGATCGCGGCCGCGACCACCAGGAAGGCCAGGGTCGGCACGCGCGCGGCGTCGCCGGTCTGGATCATCACGACCAGCACGGGGATGATGCAGCCCACCCCGAGGAAGGCCACGGCCGGCGCGCCCAGGGTCCAGCCGAAGGCGACGGGGAAGAAGATCGCCCACAGCATCGCTGCCAGGCTGATCAGGAAGCTGGCGATCACCCACAGGCGGCCGATGCGCAGCGGCTCGCGCGGCGGCAGGTCGGGTTCGCGTCTGGCGTTCGCCGTCGCCCTGATCCGTTTGCGGGCGTCGTACTGGGCGATGATCGCCGCGAAGAAGCCCAGGCCGATCAGCACCAGGGCGGCGATCAGTCCGGTGTTGGGGGCCGGGTTCTTGAACAAGGCCCCGATGACGAACAGGAACGGCGCCAGGCCCAGCAGCCTCGGCGTCCAGCGCAGCAGCCAGTTGGGGGTCCAGGCCTGGCGATCGCGTCCGTAGTTCGACAGGATGATTAGGCGGGGCCAGATCCAGGTCTGCACCGCCAGGAACAGCAGGGTCAGGGCGAAGAAGATCTGGCGCACCGCGGTGTCGCCGGAGAAGTCGCCCTCGGCGACGGTGCGCACGAGGTCTCGGCCCTGTTGGACGAAGACCAGCGCCGCGCCGGCGGCCAGGGTGAGGATGGCGGTCGAGCCGACGCCCTTGGTCTTGTCCAGCGTGTCGCGCAGCAGCGTCCACTTGCCCGGCAGGCCGTCGTACTGGCTGTGGTCGGGGAGGGGCTCGGGGCAGTCGCAAGGTTCGTAGTCGACCTCGATGGCGCCGCTGTTGTTCCAGTTGAACCCTTCGACGTCGTTGGCGAACAGCTCGACCGTGCCCGCCTGCTCGAAGGTGACCGTCGCGCCCCGGCCGATGGGATAGAGCTTTTCGGGGTGCTCCCGCACGCGGGCGGTGAGCTCGAAGAACGGCCGGCCCTTCGACACGGGGTAGATGTCCAGGATGTCGGCCAGGAAGAAGCGGTAGCCGCCGGCGCCCGAAGGCACGAACCAGTCCCACCAGCGGCCGCGGGCCGAGAAGCGCCAGCTTGCGCCGGCGGCGACCTCGCCGATCTCGGCGCCGTCTCGCGCCGGCACCCTTATCGTCTTCGCTTCGCCCATAGCCGCATCCCCCCGGATGTGTCGGATTGGCTACTATAGGTAGAGCAAATGGTTATGGCAAACTATGGCTGTGTTGTCGGCGGGTGATCAGGACGCCGCCCCGTCCTCGGCGGCGTAGACCGTGGCCAGCCTGAACAGCTCCGCCCGGATCGCGTCGGGGAGATCGACGGCCGCCTGCATGAACGGACTGGCGTCGCGCAGGGCCGTGAAGCGCACGATCAGGTTTTCCCCGTCGGGACCCGTGTCGAGGCCGTCGAACAGGGCCGATATCGGCACATTGAGCGTCCTGGCCACCTCGACCAGCTTGGAAGCGCTGATCCGGTTCTCGCCGGTCTCATACTTCTGCACCTGCTGGAAGGTCAGGCCTATCGCCTTGCCCAGCTCTTCTTGTGAAACACCGGCCGCGCGACGATGCGCGCGGATCAGCGCGCCGACATGGGTGTCGACTGGATGTGGAATGGGCGAGCCCGCCATGACGCCGCTTCCGTATACGAAAACCAACGTTTCGGGTTTGCCTTGTGATCATCAAAAAGACAAGCGCTTACAGCGCATTGGCCGGCGATTGTTCCGTACGGTCAAGTTAACGGTATAGCGGTCAGGTCGCGATCGCGATCAGCACGCCGTCGGGGGCTCCGTCTCGCCGGATGGTCGCCAGCCCCAACTCGACCGTCCGCTCGGCTCCGTTCTTGATCAGCAGGGTCACCGACAGGCGGGCCGGCGGGTCGCCTTGCAGGGCGTGCTCGACGGCCATGGTCAGGCCGCGACGCTCGGCGGGACGGACGATGTCGCTGAGCCGGCAGTCGCGCAGTTCGGCTTCCGAAAACCCGGTCAGGGTCAGGAAGTCGGCGTCCATGCTGGCCAGCACGCCACGGATGTTCAGCCGGGCGGTCGCCAGGCCCGGCAGCACGGCCAGGGCCGTCTCCAGGGCCGAGGCGCGGTCGAGGCGGCCGCGCAGGTCGCGCTCCTCGGTGCGGTTGACGAACAGGGCCGCCACGCCGCCGGGATAGGGGAAGACGCGCACGCCGAAGCAGCGGCCGGCCTGGACGGTGGATTCCGACTCGAACTCCAGGGTCTCGCCGGTGCGCAGGACGCGGCGGAACTGTTCGCCGATCAGGGCCTGGGACGGCGCGTTGAACACCTCGTTCCAGGCCGCGCCGATCAGTTGGGCGGCGCTAGAGCCCTTCAGGTCCTCGAACACCGGATTGACGGCGGTGATGCGCAGGTCGGGGTCGAGGGCCACGAAGGCCTCGTTCATGTGGCCCAGGATCGCAGATCGCGCGGTCTCGGCCGTGTGCAGCTCGGAATCGTTGTCGTGACCGCCCGGACCTTCGGTGAGGCCGGCGGCGGCGTAGTGCTCGGCCGAGATCATCACCACCCGTGGACGGCCATGGTGCGTGACAATGACGGGCCCCGACAGGGCCACATCCTGCCATTGGCCGAAATTGCGGCTGATTTCTCCGGCGGTCACCCTTGCGGGTGCTATGTCGCGCGACTTCATGTCGCCCTCCAGATTTGCGTGGAATCCGGACGCTACGCATTCACTGAAGCAAACTCTCGGAATGGTTGGTCAGTTGCGCGCTAAAGTTACCGGCGGCTGAGTACGGGGGCAACGCAGTCTGGGGGGTGGCCAAACGTCGCACGGGTCGTCGGTTCCATGTCCGTGAACTTCGCAAAATCCGGATTACCCGTACGAACGTGGAGAAAGCCAAGGTCGAACTAATCTCGCTTCACAACCCAAAGGGTGTTCGTCCCAGCCGGGTACGGGAGGCGTAGATGAGGAAGCCGCGTTCGATCCGGAAGTTCGGCGCCGACCAGCAAGGGACGGCTCTGGTGGAATTCGCGCTCGTATGCCCGGTGCTGATCGCCATGGTGATCGGCATGGTCGGCTGGGGCTCCTACTTCTGGATGGCCCACTCGGTGCAGCAGGTGGCCAACGACGCCGCCCGGGCCGCCGTGGCCGGCCTCAACGCCACCGAACGGACCCAGCTAGCCAAGGCCTCGGCCGCCGAGGGCGTGACCGACTACGCCGGTCTCGACGCCACGCGGTTGACCACCAAGGTCACCGATCGCGGCGACCGGGCGGTGATCTCGGTCTCGTACGACGCCTCCAACAGCGTGGCCTTCGCCTTCGCCAAGATCGCTCCCATGCCGTCCAGCCTGATCACCCGTCAGGCGGTCGTCCGCCTGGGAGGGTATTGATGGTGCGGCGTTTCCTTTCCCATCGCGGCTTTCTTTCCAACAACCAGGGGGGCGTGGCGATCATCGCCGCCGCCGCCCTGACCGGCGGGGTCGGCCTGGCCGCCCTGGCCGTCGACCTGGGCTCTGTCTACCTGCAGTCTCGGCGCCTGCAGGGGGTGGCCGACCTGGCGGCCCTGGCCGCGGCGGCCGACCTCGACCGCGCCGATCGCGCCGCCAGCGCGACGGTTGAGGTCAACCCCGTCGGCGGGACCGTGGCCGTGAAGGTCGCCAAGGGCCGCTACGACGCCCAGAGGGCGGCGGCCGCCCAGCGCTTCCAGAGCGGCGCGACCACGCCCGACGCCGCCCGCGTGACGGTGGAAGGCCAGGCCGACCTGTTCTTCGGCCAGGCCCTGCTGGGCCGCCCCTCGATCCCGATCCGCCGGCAGGCCACGGCCGCCCGCGCCGACCTCGCCAGTTTCTCGATCGGCACGCGCCTGGCCAGCGTCGACGGCGGCGTCGCCAACGCCCTGCTGACGGGCCTGACCGGCAGTTCGGTCAGCCTGTCGGTCATGGACTACCAGGCCCTCGCCAGCGCCGACGTCGAGCTATTCGGCTATCTCGACGCGCTCAACACCAAGCTCGGCGTCAAGGCGGCCAGCTACAACGACCTGCTCGCCACCGACGTGAAGACCAGCAAGGCCTTGTCGGTGCTGTCGGACGTGCTGTCGGCGGCCGGCCAGACCCGCGCCTCGGCGGCGGCCAAGGTGCTGTCCTCGGCCACCAACGCCAACCAGAGCATCAAGCTCAGCGCGCTGATCGACGCTGGCCCCTACGCTCGCCAGGACCGCGTGGTCGGCGGGGCGGGCGCGGCGGTCGGCATCGACGCCATGCAGATGGCCAACGCCATGCTGATGCTGAGCAACGGCTCGCGCCAGGTGCAGCTGGATCTCGGAACCGCCATCCCGGGCCTGGCCGACGTCGACGCCTGGCTGGCTATCGGCGAGCCGATGAACAACGCCCCGTTCATGACCGTCACCCAGGACAAGTCGGTGGTCATCCGTACCGTCCAGACGCGGCTCTATGTCGAGGCCAAGCTGCTGGGGTCGGGCAGCCTGCTGGGCGGCGCGGCCCAGATCAAGGTGCCGCTGATGGTCGAGCTGGCCTCGGGCGAGGCCAAGCTGGCCGCCCTGGACTGCACGGCCCGCACCACGACCCTGGCGGTCAAGCCCAGCGTCGGCTCGCTGACCATCGGCCAGGTCGACACCAGCAAGCTGTCGAACTTCAAGCAGGCCCTGACCCCGACCAAGGGGCGCATCGTCCAGGCGCCGCTGTTCACGGTGGACGGCTCGTCCAAGGTCGACCTGGGCGGCGGCTCGTTCCGCAACGTCGTGTTCAGCAGCGCCGAGGTGAAGGCCCGCACGGTCAAGACGGTGAAGACCAACGACCTGGTCGGCACGACCGTGGCCACGCTGATCACCGGCCTGACGCTGGACGTCAATCTGCTGGGCATCCAGCTGGGCCTGGGCAAGTCGGCGGTGCTGACGGCCCTGACGCCGGTGCTGGCGGCCGCGGCCGCGCCGCTCGACCAGGTGATCAACAGCCTGACCGGCATGCTCGGCGTGGGCCTGGGCGAGGCCGACGTCCGCACCAACGGCATGCGCTGCGGCGCGCCGGCCCTCGTGGCCTGATCTTCAGTTCAACCCCAAGCAGGAAAGCGTGAGTTCAGTCATGTCCAGGCAGTCGGTTGCGTCGCAGCAGTGGCCAGGTCTCGGTGACGCGTCGGAGGATCTTCCGACCGGTCCGTTCGGCCGGCGCGGGGTGTCGGCGGCCGAGATGGCCGGGCCCTCGCTGCTGCATTCGGATTTCCAGCCGCCCAGCATCCGCGCCCGCCTGCACGTGCTGTGCGCGCTCTACGCCCACACCCCGTCGCCCGACCGGCGGCTGGCTCTGCTCGACAGCCTGGAGGAGCAGGTGCTGGAGCTGGCGCACCTGATGGCCGTCGACCTGCTGAGCAACGGCTGGCGGCCCGACGCGAGCCGCGACGCGGCCTGATCGGTATGCTCAAGCTTTAGGTAAATATCGGAAAAACCTTTGGAACAGACGGCCGATTAACCGCGCCGTGCGTTCCTTGAGGCATGTCGATATTCGATTCACGTTCGGGGGCTGACCGGCGTACCGCGCCGCGCCTGTCCACGAACAGGTCCGGCAAGGTGCTGTGCGGCGCCTTCGCCTGGGACTGCGTGATCAAGGACATGTCGGACGGCGGAGCCCGCGTGCAGATGCTGTCGGGCTCGACGCCGCCGGCGAGCGCCCAGCTGGTCGACCTGGTCGGTGGTTTCGCCCACGACGCCAAGGTGGCATGGCGCAAGGACCGCGAGATCGGCCTGACCTTCCTCAAGAGCCACGACCTGCGCGGCCTGGCCCCCGCCGGGGCCCAGACGGCCAAGCGCATCTGGCTGGCGGCCCAGAGCCGGGCCAACGCCGGCTGACATGCAGGCGTTGATGTACAGACCAAGAAAAAGCCTCGCCTGGGGGGAGGCGAGGCTCTTCTAAGCAGTTTACTCGGTGATCGCTCGGATCAGGCGTCGGCCCGGGCGGCTTCCTCGGCCATGGCGCGGACGAGGTCCAGCACCTGGCGGCGGACGCGGCCGCGGTTGATCTTCGGGAACACCTCGGCCAGTTCCAGGCCTTCCGGCGTGGTCAGGAATTCCTGAACGACGCGTTCGGCGTGGTGACCGACTTCGTCCTCTTCGGCGCCGTTCATCGGGTCGGCAAGGCCGTCGAAGAAGAAGGACACCGGCACCTGCAGGGTGCGGGCGATTTCGTACAGTTTCGAAGCGCTGACGCGGTTGGCGCCACGCTCGTATTTCTGGACCTGCTGGAAGGTCAGGCCCAGGGAATCGGCCAGTTGCTCCTGGCTCACGCCCAACAGCTTGCGACGCATACGGACACGACCGCCGACGTGCAGATCGACCGGGTTGGGTCGCCGGCCTTCGGTTTCTTCACTCAACTTTTTCGCCTCCAACGGTTGTTTGTGTAAAATGACACGACCGGGGCGTTGGCGAAAGTCGAGCTAGCTCAGGTGCGGCGCTACGTCGCTGAGGTGGAGCTTATGCTCCGCCTAAGCGTTAAGCTGAAACTCCGATTTCTGACCGCGATCGCTCCAGATCCGCCGAGCTTGGCCGCTTGCGTCGTGCAAGCGGAAAAGCGCTTCCGCGGAAAGGGTTTCGTCACGCTCCGAACCCGGAAGAATCTGAGGCGTCATCGCCCGCAGCACCTGGCGCTGCACGGCGACCAGATCACCGAAGGCCCGCAGGTCAAGTTCGTCGACGTGATAGCCCACGGTTGATTCGATGGCGATCGATTCGCGAACCCGCTGGAGCAATTCTCGCGACAGGAGAATTTCCGATCCGGCGACCACGCCGTACTCGTAGGGGCGGGGCAGGCCGACCAGCCGGGTGTCGATCGGCGAGTTCATGATTCCCGGATACAGCGCCATGTCGATCATGCCGACGAAGCGGGTGACGTTGTTGACCAGCGCCAGCTCCATGGCCGCCGCCCAGGCTTCGAACACGCGCGTGCCGCGGCTCGGACCCTTCTTGGCGCGATAGGCCTCGGTGGTGAAAAGGCGGCTGGCCTCCCACACGTCCTGACCCTTCTTGGGGCTTTCGCCCGGAGCGATCAGGTGGCCGAACTTGTCGGCCAGCATGCAGCGGTCGTCGGTGGGCCGCAGGCGCAGGCCGACCTCGAGCTGCATGTCGTCGTCGAAGCCCAGCAGGTAGATGGCGCGGGCGTCGTCGTAGTCGTCGACCTCGCCGCCGTCGAGCACGACCAGGTCGACCCAGCCGTTCTTCTCGACGCACTGCTTGCGACGTTCTTCATGCATGGCCCACAGCTGGGGGCCATAGAGGTGGCGATTTTCGCAGGTGACGATGTGGATCATGGCGATGCTGTCCCCCGTTCTGGACAGCTCGCATTAGGCAGTATGATCCGCCCAATCACCGATAGGCCAAACGGCCTATGCGCACGCCGCCTCAGTCCGTGAGGCATTTCCGGTTTTTAAAGGGAATTGGTCTGTGCGCTGGCGCACACACGACCACAATTAGCGTTCCGCGCGGGCGCAAAACGACTATGTCGAAGACCTAACAGATCGTCGAACCATATTCAAGGTTGTGAAATTTCGCGTATCGACGTTACGCGTGTGGAGTCATTCGGCCTTCAGCAGGCCCAGTTCGCCGGCCTTCATCACCGCTTCCTGCCGCTTGACCACGCCCAGGCGCTTCTTGGCCGCTTCGACGTGATGGTGGACGGTGCGGGGCGAGAGTTCGAGGATCGCCCCGATCTCCCAGTCGGTCTTGCCGCGGCTGGCCCAATAGAGGCACTGGGCCTGGCGCTCGGAGATGACCCCGTAGTCGGGATTGTCGTCCTGCAATTCCCAATGCTTGAGCATGATGGTGCCGAACACCGTGGCCAGGCTCTCGACCACGGCGCGGGCGGCCGGGTCGGTGTCGGGCGCGCCGGTGGCCATGCGGATCAGCACCTCGTGGCCGGCCGGGCCGAACACCCGCACCACATAGCCGTCGTTCATGCCGAACTCGGAGGCCTCGCCCCACATGGCGTGGGCGCGCTGGTCGCCCAGCGGCTTGGCGTCGGTCCAGGCGAAGGACTTGCTCGATTTCAGCAGCAGCTTCACGCACGGGTCGTGGACGACGTAGCGTTCGCCCCAGTAGCGGCTGTCCCAGGCCTCGAAGTCCTGGCGCGACAGGGCCGGGGGCTCCTTGCCGTAGCGCTCGGCGTTGACCAGGGTGGCGGCGAAGCGCTCGTAGCCGAAGGCCGCCAGGGCGCGGCCGAAATGCTCTTCGACTTCGGCCGGCGCGCCGTAGTGCGGCGCCTTGCTCAGGAAATCCCAAGCCTGCTGTTCGGCCGAATTCAACACGACGCTCTCGTCTCCCGCTCGAACAACAACTTAGGGCTACTTTGGCGCGCAGGCCAGTAGCGGCGTCGATCTGTCGCGGGCTCTACTCAAGCCAGATCTTGAGACAACTTTCGGTGTCTTTGAGTTTCGTAGAGGTTGAGTCTTGCGGAGCTTGATCAGCCAGGGCGGATCAGGCCGCTTCCTGCTCGTCTTCGCCGGCCAGCAGGGCGCTCAGCACCACGGCCAGGCGCTCGGGCTTGATCGGCTTTTCGACCACGTCCTGCATGCCGGCGGCCAGATAGACGGCGACGTCCTCGGGGCCGGCGTTGGCGGTCAGGGCCACGATCGGGGCCGAGCCGGCCGGGCCGGGCAGTTCGCGGATGGCGCGGGTGGCGGCCACGCCGTCCATGCGCGGCATCTTGATGTCCATCAGGATCAGGTCGAACCGGCCGGTGCGGGCGGCCTCGACCGCCTCGACGCCGTCGGTCACCTGCTCCGAGGTGCAGTCGAACATCTCGCACAGCGCTTCGGCGACCATGCGGTTGGTGGCGTTGTCATCGACGATCAGGATGTGGGCGGGGCGGGCCGAGACAGTCACTTCCTCGGCGTCGTCGAACAGCGCCTCGGCGACCGGGGCGGTCAGGGCGAAGCGCAGGGTCAGGCCGGCGCCGCGGTTGGGCTCGGCGCGCACCTGGCCGCCCATCTCGCGCAGCACGCGGTGGGCCAGGGCCATGCCGACGCCCAGGGCCATCTCGGCGCGGTCGTCCATCCGGCCTTCGCCGAGCGGGTCGAACACGCGGGCCAGGCGTTCCTCGGCGGTGACGGCGGCGGCGTTGTCGCGCACGTCGCCTTCCAGGCGCAGGCGGTCGCCGTCGAGGCGGGCCCGCAGGCTGGCCTCGATCACGCCGCGACCATGCGCCAGGGCGCCGTCGATCAGGGCGTCGAACACCTGCAGCAGGCGGGTCGGGTCGATCAGGGCGGCGGCCTCTGGCTCGCCGTCATAGGAGAACAGCAGGGTCGAGCCGCCTTCGGCCGCGCGCGGCGCCCAGCGGGCTTCGACGGCGTCGGCCAGGTCGCGCAGGCGGGTCGGCTCGGGCGACAGGGCCAGGCCGCCGGTGGCGGCGCGGTGCAGGTCCATGGCGCGGCCGAGGATGTCGCTCATGTCGCGGCTGGTGTCGCTGATGGCGCGCACGCAGGCGGCGGCGTCGGGCGCCAGGCGCTGCTGTTCCAGCCGGTCGGTGAAGGCCTGGACGCCGTCCAGGTGCAGGCCGATGTCGTGCGCCATGCGCTCGACCAGGCCCATGGCCTCGCGGGCTTCGCGCTGCTTGCGGCGGTGCGAGGCCAGCAGCGAGGCCAGGCCGCCGACGCCGACATAGTCGCCATGCTCGTCGGTGGCGACGAAGGCGGTGCGGAAGACCGGGGTGGCGCTCTGGGCCAGGGCGTCGACGAAGACGCCGGGGTCCATCGACACGCGCACGCTGCGCGGCTCGGGGTCCATGACCTCGGTGACGGGGCGTTCGTTGAGGTGTTCGGCGGCGACCAGCATCTGGCCGACGAAGACGTCGCGATAGATCAGGCCGATCGGCTCGCGGCCTTGCGTGACCGCCAGGGCCGCCAGGCGCGGTTCGCTCGCGAAGATCTCCAGCACCGTCCGGCAGGACGTCTGAGGATCGACCGGTTCACGGCGATCGATGAGGCGGGCGAGCGTTTCCATGCGGCCGGGGGCTGGACGACGTTGAGTTCACAGCTTGGACGACTTGGCCTTGCAGAGTCGTTAAGTCACAGGCCTGAAAGCAGGAAGGGCGGCGGATTTGCACCCGCCGCCCTCGTTTTTTCAACGAACCTGGTTCAGCCGGATCACCAGGTCTTGGTGATGCTGATCCCGTACAGCCTGGGTTCCAGCGTGTAGACGTTGGTGAACAGGCCCGAGGTGTCGTCGGTGGTGTAGGCGTCGGTGATCGGCGTGTCGTTGAGCAGGTTTTTGACGTAGGCGTCGAACGACAGGCCCAGCTCCGGCTTCTCGATCTTGAGCGTCAGGTTGACGTTCTCCCACGACTTCAGCCGGTCGTACTCGGTGTTGTAGATGCGGGCGTACTGCTCGCTCTGGCGGTAATAGTCGCCGCGCACGGTGGCCGACCAGCCGGACGGCAGGTCCCAGGTGTACTGGGCGCCCAGCGACAGGGTCCAGTGCGGGGAATTGGGCAGTTCGTTGCCCGACAGGTCGGCCGCGCGACCGTCGATCGAGGCCCCGGTGGCGTAGTTGTAGAGCCCGGTGCCGTTGGCGACCGTGTTGGCGGTTAGGGCCACGGTGACCAGGCCGGTGGCCTGGGTGGCGGTGAAGCCGTTGGCCATCAGGGCGCCGACCAGGGTGCTGGCCCCGGCCGAGGGGCCGCCGGCCGCCGCCAGTATGGTCTGGACGGCCGTGGCCTGGGCCGAGGTCAGGCCCGCGCCGCCGCTGGTCGTCGCCAGGGTCAGCAGGGTGTTGGTCAGGTTGCTGTAGTAGCTGCTGGATCCGGTGCCAGGGCCCGCGCAGGCCAGCGGCAGGGTGCCGCCGAGGCCGGCGCCGAGCACCGCCGCGACGCCGGCGGTGGTCAGCACGCAGTTGCTGCCCAGGGCCGCGGTCGGCCGGGCGGCCTTGACCAGGGTCAGGGCCGCGTCGCCCTGGGTGCGGTTCATGGTGTCGATCGAGGTGACGCCGTCGCCGATCTCGGTGTGCAGATAGCCGACATTGGCGTTGAGGCGCAGGCCGTGGATCGGCTGCCACAGGGTTTCCAGCTCGACGCCCCAGACCTTGGCGTCGATGTTCTCGTTCACCGAGGTGCGGTTGACGATCTTCGAGATCTGGTAGCCCTGGTAGTCGTAGTAGAAGCCGGTGGCGTTCAGCAGCAGGCTGCCGCCCAGCAGGGTGTTCTTGGCCCCGACCTCGAAGGCGTTGACGAATTCCGGCTGGTAGGTCGCCGCCACGCCGGCCAGGCCGATGGCCCCCGGCGGGTTGGCGCCGCCGCCCTTGTAGCCCTTGGAATAGAAGGCGTAGAGCAGGCTCTCGTCGGTGAAGGGCAGGTTGGCCTTGTAGTCGAAGCCCAGGCGCCCGGTCAGTTCCTTGAAGTCGGAATACTGCGCCGACGGCGTGCCCTGGGTCAGGCCGTAGCCCGTGGTCAGCAGCGGGGTCGGATAGTAGTCGGACTTCTTCTTGTCCTGGGTCTGGCGCAGGCCCAGCGTGAACTTCAGGTCCTCGTTGGCCTGCCAGTAGACCTCGCCGAACAGCGCGGTGGCCCGCAGGTGATAGGGCGTGTGGTTGTCATAGTAGTTGTGGCCCTGGCCGGTCGGGGTGGCCGAGGTGTCGATGCCGATGCAGTTGGCCGTGGTCGACGGGTTGCAGGTCGGGTTGCCGGTGTTCTGGAAGTTCAGCGCCAGCGCCGAGATCGTCAGGCCGTTGCTGACCACCAGGTAGTCGGTGATGCCCTGGTAGTCGAAATAGATGCCGCCGACGTTGAAGTTGATCGGCCCGTCGAAGGCCGACTGCAGGCGGAACTCCTGGCTCAGCTGCTTGGCCGTCGACCGCGAGATGTCGTAGGTCAGGAAGGTGTTGGACGTGCCGGTCTGCGGATCGGTGAAGAAGCCGCCCGGCGTCAGGGCCGTGCTGTTGAACGTGCCCGGCGAGATGTTCCGGAAGTAGTCCTGCTTCGAATAGATGCTGCCGTCGCTCAGCGAGGTCAGCGAGGTGAAGGTCAGGCTGTCGGTGATGTCGTAGGCGAAGTTGAACTGGTAGACGTCCGAGGTCGACTTGTAGATCGGGTCGAACAGCGTCTCGATCTCGCGCAGGTCCTTGCTGACCGTGTCGCCGGCGTTGAGGTCGCCGCTGGTGAAGCCCACCAGATTGCCCAGAACGCCGTACAGCGTGCCCGAAGTGTTGACCGTGCCGTAGGCGGCGTCGGTGTAGAGGCTGGCCGAGGAACAGCCCTGCGTCAGGTATCGTCGGGACGTGCCGGTGGCCACCCCGCCGACCGTGGCCGGCCCCGGATCCTTGGTGCACAGCTGCTTGCCGATGCGGGCGCGGTTGTCGTCCTCGTTGAAGTGTTCCCACATCAGGTTGACGCGCAGGCGCTCGTTCGGATTGACCTGCAGGCTGACGCGGGTGGACCACAGGTCGCGATCGTCGACCTTGTGGTTGTTGTAGGTGTTGGTGACGAAGCCGTCGCGTTTCACCGAGGCCGCCGCGATCCGCAGCGCCATCTTCTCCTCGACGATCGGGATGTTGACCATCCCGCGCAGCTTGGTCGTGCCGTAGTTGCCGTATTCGGCGCGGGCCAGGGCCTCGAACTGGTCGGCCGGCTTGGCGGTGATGATGTTGACGACGCCGCCGGTGGCGTTGCGGCCGTACAGCGTGCCCTGCGGGCCGCGCAGCACTTCCACCCGCTCGACGTCGTAGAACTCGGCCTCGAACAGGTTGGAGGCCTGGAGGGGCGCGTTGTTGACGTGCACGCCGACGCCGTTGTCGGCCGAGACGCCGACGCCCTTGGAGCCGATGCCGCGGATCTGGAAGTTGAAGCTGTTGGTGAAGTTGCTCTTGCCGAAGCTGACGTTCGGAATGGCCTGCTGAAGGTTCGGGCCGCCGTCGATCTTCTGGACTTCCAGGCTGTCCTGGCTGAAGGCCGAGACCGCGATCGGCACGTCCTGGAGGGCTTCTTCCTTCTTCTGGGCGGTGACCACCAGCTCTTCGATCACGTTGTCCTGGGCCGGCTTGGCCGGTGCGGACGTCTGGGCGAAGGCGGGGGCGGCCACGGCGGCCAGCACGGCGGCGGAAGCGCTCATGGCCAAGAGGCCGCGCAAGCGCAGGGTCTGCGTCATTCGAAATCCCTCCCTGGACGCGATGACGCCTTGTTGGCGGCCCCTATCCGCGTCCCGTTGTTTCCTCGTTGCCGCACGTTTTCATTGTCGTATCTCCTTTGCGGAGATCGGCGGGCAGGTGTCCGGCAGACCTGCTTGCGCATTGCAGGATTGCATACTTGCGTTCTTTGGCTGTCAACTGCCGCGCCTGTAAGTAAACGGCGATAGGTTACGGCTTTTCACTTGACGCAACGTCATCTGTTGCGCCGAAAACTCGCTTATTGAAAATTTAGAAAAGACGGTCCGCCGGGTGACGCAAGGTCATCCGTGACGGTCTGCTGAAAACAGGGAGAAAATTTGCTCCCCCGCACGCTGCATCTTGTCGCATTCCCGTAAAAGGTACAGTCGGAAAACGCTGGTTGTCGAAGCCCCGGCGCCGCCGCGCCGCGTCCCGCCGTTCCAGCCGGGGGCAAGGTCGTGTAGAGGAGCGGCATGTCCGCATCTTCCACCTCTTCCGCGCCCTCGGGCGCCGCCCTGGTGCTGTTCTCCGGCGGCCAGGACTCCAGCGTCTGCCTGGCCTGGGCGCTCGAGCGCTATGAGCGCGTCGAGACCCTGGGCTTCGACTACGGCCAGCGCCATTCGATCGAGATGGAGGCCCGCCAGGCCGTCCGTCATCAGGTCGCCGCCCGCTTCCCGCACTGGGCCGACCGTTTGGGCGAAGACCACGTCCTGGATATCAAGAGCTTCGGCGCGGTCGCCGAGTCCGCCCTGACCGCCGATCGCGCCATCGAGATGACCGAGCGCGGCCTGCCGTCGACCTTCGTGCCCGGCCGTAACCTCGTGTTCCTGATCTACGCCGCGGCCCTGGCCGACCGCCGGGGCATTGACGCCCTGGTCGGCGGCATGTGCGAGACCGACTTCTCGGGCTATCCCGATTGCCGCCGCGACACGCTGGACGCCATGCAGAGCGCCATGAACCTCGGCATGGACCGGAACTTCCGCGTCGAGACGCCCCTGATGTACCTGACGAAGGCTGAGACCTGGGCCCTGGCCAAGACCCTCGGCGGCGAGGACCTGGTCGACCTGATCGTGGTCGAGAGCCACACCTGCTACCAGGGCGAACGGGGCGAGCTGCATCCCTGGGGCCACGGCTGCGGCGAATGCCCCGCCTGCGAGTTGCGCGAGAAGGGCTACGTCGAGTGGGACGCGGTCGGGCGCGAGGTCCTGGTCCCGTGACCTACACCGTCAAGGAGATCTTCCTCACCCTGCAGGGCGAAGGCGGCCAGGCGGGCAAGGCGGCCGTGTTCTGCCGTTTCGCCGGCTGCAACCTGTGGACCGGCCGCGAGCAGGACCGCCACAAGGCCGTCTGCACCTTCTGCGACACCGACTTCGTCGGCACGGACGGGGAGGGCGGCGGCAAGTTCGCCACCGCCGACGCCCTGGCTGACGCCGTCGAGGCCGCCTGGACCGGCGGGCCCAACGATCGGCTGGTGGTCTGCACCGGCGGCGAGCCGCTGCTTCAACTGGATGAGCCCGCCATCGCCGCCCTGCACGCCCGCGGCTTCCAGATCGCCTGCGAGAGCAACGGCACGGTGGTCGCGCCGGAAGGCATCGACTGGGTGTGCATCAGCCCCAAGGCCGACGCGCCCGTCGTCCAGACCCGCGGCCAGGAGCTGAAGCTCGTTTTCCCGCAGGAAAAGGCCATGCCGGAACGCTTCGAGAGCCTGGATTTTGAACGCTTCTATCTCCAGCCGATGGACGGTCCGGACCGCGACGCAAACACGCAATTGGCCGTCGCCTATTGCCTTTCCCACCCTCAATGGCGTTTAAGCGTCCAGACACACAAGTATCTCGGCCTGCCCTGACGGATAAGGCGCTCGGTTTGGTGACAGGACCGTTGCGCTAGAGCCTCCCAGGCCTAGTCATAAAAGAAGTCCATGTCCGAACCCGTCTTCGAGATCACGAAGGCCGCGCATTTCGATGCGGCCCACTACATTGAGCAAGGCCCCGGCGACCATCGCTATCGCCGGCTGCACGGCCACTCGTTTCGCGTCGAGGCCAGCGTGAAGGGCTCCATGCAGGCGGCCGGCTGGGTCGCCGACCTGGAAAGCCTGGACGTCGCCTTGAAGGCGGTCGCCACCGAACTCGACCACGGCCTGCTCAACGACCGCCCCGGCCTGGAAAGCCCGACCCTGGAGCGGATCTGCCTCTATTTCGCCGAGCGCCTGAAGCCCCAGTTCCCCGGCCTGTCGCGCGTGGTCCTGTCGCGCCCGACCATCGGCGAGAGCTGCGCGCTGACGCTCTGAGAGAACCTCCCCCTCTGGGGGAGGCGGCCGAAGGCCGGTGGGGGGACGTTTTCAGCTTCCGCCACGCTGGCCGATCTCGCAATTACTCCCCCCACCGATCGCTGCGCGATCGCCTCCCCCAGAGGGGGAGGTTCGATTATCCCCGACTTTGACGCCGCCGCCCTCTGGCGCGGCGGCGCGGAGTTCGTCACACAGCGCCCATGCGCATGATCGGCTACTTCCGGGTTCCGCCCGTTCGCGGCGCGACCTTCGACGGTCCCCTGGCGGACAAACTGACCGCCGCCGGCTGCGAGGCGCTGCACCACGACGCCTGCTACGCCCTGGCCGTGCACAAGCCAGGGCTGGACGCGGCCATCGCCTCGGCGCGGCCCGGCGACCTGCTGGTCGTCCCCAGCCTGCACGCCTTCGCCGCCCACCTGGTCGACCTGCTGCAGGTGCTGGGCAAGATCCAGGCGGCGGGCCTCTACCTGATGACGCTGAGCGAGGGGATCGACACCCGCATGCCCGGCGCCTTCTTCACGCTCTGCGCCCAGCTGGCGCAGTTCAACGACCAGACCCGCATGGTCCGCACCGCCGAGGAGAAGATCGTGCGCCTGGGCCGTCCGCGTCCCGCGACGCCGGAGTCTGAGCCTGAAGGTGAGGCGTCGGAAGCGGTCGCAGAGGCGCCGCCCGGGGCCTGACGCCTCTTTCCAGAGAACGCCGGTCGGGCTACCCCTTGCGCCCATAAGCGCCCCGGGAGGCCTCGCCGTGCTCTACGCCATCCTCTGCTACAACGACCAGGACCTGGTCTCGAACTGGACCCCGGCGCAAGACGCGGCCGTGATGGAAAAGCTGTCGGTCGTCCACGACCGGCTCTATGCCGAGGGCAAGCTGGGGCCGGCCGGCCGCCTGGGCTTCACCGGCTCGGCCAAGACCCTGGTCAAGGGCCAGGAGCCGCCGATCGTGATGGACGGTCCCTACGCCGAGACCAAGGAGGCCATGCTCGGCTTCTACATCGTCGACTGCGCCTCGATGGACGAGGCTCTCGACGTGGCCCGCGCCCTGGGCGAGGCCAATCCGACCGGCGCCTACGAGATCCGGCCGCTGTCGCTGTATCTGGAGGGCCTGGCCGTGGGCGATCAGATCCCTCAGGCGGCGGAGTAGAGCCCCCTCAGTCGCTTCGCGACAGCTCCCCCAGAGGGGGAGCATCTGCGGCGTAGATCCTCCCCCTCTGGGGGAGGTGGCCCGGAGGGCCGGAGGGGGTCTTCAGCCCCGCTGGGCCTTCTTCCACTCGCGGAATTCGCGCTTTTCGCGGTCCTTCTTGCTTTCGCCGGGGATCACCGCCTTGCCGGCGCCGACCACGACCTTGCCGGTCGTGCCGACCACGGCGCCGGCCGTGCCGACGGCCGCGCCCGCGACGGCGCCGGCCAGGCATCCCTGGGCGCCGACCGCGACGGCCATCAGGGCGGGAACGAGAAGCAGGCGGGAAACGCGCATGGGGAAGAAACTCGCGGAACAAGGGTCCGCCGGTTCTAGCCGAATAAAGGTTTACGATCTCCGCGTCGCAAGGTCGCTGTCGTCTGGCCGACTTTTCAGGTCTTCGAGTCTGTAGGCCGACAGTTCTCGTGGTAAAAATGCGGCGGTGCAGCTTGATTAAGATTTGTAAACGAAAAAATCAGGAACGAGTCCTAAAGTTCGGCGGTTGGTTGGTCGAATGCTAGAGACTTGAACCGATGCCCCGCCGAGAAGACATGATCAAGCAGGAGGCCCAGGCGCTGTGGCGAGAGCTGCGCGGCGAGCCCGTACCCGACCTCAGCGGCGAAGAACTGCTTGCCAGATTGTGTCGAGATCTTGACGTCGCCGACTACGACCGCGTCCAGTCGCCCTTCCTGCGCCCGTCGATGATCATGCGGCCGGAAGAATGGCCGGAACGGCGGGAGGGGTGACGTCCGGGTCCTTCCCTTGAAAGCCTCCTCTCCCGTAAAATCCCCGCGAAAGCGGGGACCCAGGCTTTTTATCGTCGAGCGCCACGCGTTTCAGAAAACACCTGGGTCCCCGCTTTCGCGGGGATTTTACGGATTGGGGGGGCTGACGGGGATAGAGCGCCCTCGATCCCCGGCGATCGCGCCAAAGACCCCAACCAATCCAGCCGCTTACAACTTTCTCAGCGCTCTGGATCAGACGCGCTGAAACCCGCTGCATAATCAGAGCTGTCCCGTCGCAGGGAGAGGGCGCAGGATCCGGCCCGAAGCGTGCGACGGCGATGCGATCGAGCGGGGCTGAAGGAGCGGCGAGAGCCGGGCCTGAAGGCTTAAATGAGGGTGGGGGACGTAAACCCATCCATCGGGGGTCTGCCCAATAGGCTCCCGCCCGTCCAAGGGTTCGCGCCCTGACGCACTTCTGGCCGCATGAACGGGGGAGCCTTGCGTGGGGAAGGGGTGAAGGGCGGAAGAGGCCCGCGCGCCCCGGCCTGAGG